>Ga0307992_1000820_pt1 | contig 19182 bp, 17 predicted proteins | sample EllFjometagen133_FD_203162 | JGI IMG/M metagenome (GOLD analysis project Ga0307992, IMG submission 203162) | Marine microbial communities from Ellis Fjord, Antarctic Ocean - #133 | ecosystem: Environmental > Aquatic > Marine > Unclassified | place: Southern Ocean | collected 2014-10-08
ATTATTGGCGGAAGGGAAATATCAAAAGCAGAGTATAACGGGATGTATTACAGAAAAGCATTGAGAGTAAAGGACTTGATAAAAAAAGATTTTGACAACGCTTTTAAGGATGTTGATATTATTATAAGTCCGGTAACAACAAGCTTGCCCCATAAATTAGGAGATAAAATAAACCCAGAAGAAGCATATGCATTTGATGCACTTACAATTCCGGCAAATCTTGCAGGAATATGCTCTGGCGTTGTAAAAGCTGGAAAGATTGATGATGTTCCAGTTGGGCTGCAGATATTTGCTCCTTCATTTAAAGAAAAGCTTTTGTTTGACGCAATGAAATCTTGTGAAGATTTAAATATATAAATCATTAAATAATAAAGAGGTGATAAAATGTTAATAGGAAATGTAAAACTTGACTGGCTTGGACATTCAAGCTTTAAGATAACTAACAAAAGGGTAATTTATATTGACCCATACAACATACAGGCTGATGAGAAGGCAGATATAATTCTTATAACCCACAGCCATTATGACCATTGCAGCATAGAAGACATAAAGGAACTTGTGAAAGACAGAACAATTATTATTATACCTCCTGACTGCCAGAGCAAGCTTTCATGCATTCAGGGGATAAATGTTCATCTTGCAAAACCAGGAAAAAAGATAGAGGCATTTGGCATAATAGTAGAAGCAGTTCCTGCATATAATATAAACAAGAATTTTCACGAAAAATCAAATGAATGGGTTGGTTATATAATAAACACTGATGGGAAAAAAATATATCATGCTGGGGATACTGATTTTATTCCAGAGATGAAAGAAATAAAAGACATTGATGTTGCACTTTTGCCAGTTGGCGGAAAATACACAATGGATGCAGCTGAGGCAGCAAAAGCAGCAAACGCAATAAAACCAAAAATAGCTGTTCCAATGCATTATGGCTCAATTGTTGGCTCAGAGGAAGATGCAAAAAGATTCAAAACGCTCTGCAACTGTGAAGTTGAGATAATGGAACAAAATCAATAAATTTATATACTTTTTTTATTAGATTTAATTAAATGGAAGAAAAGATTTATTTTAATGATTCAGAAGGAAACAAGGTTTGTGGAGTATTATCAAATCCAACATCTGATACTAACATACCTGTAATTATACTATGTCACGGTTTTTCAACAAGTAAAAATAATTCTACTAATACAAGTCTTAAGCAAGTTTTGGCTGATAAAAACATTGCAACTTTCAGGCTTGATTTCTTTGGACATGGAGAGAGCAGTGGAAAATTTGATGATGTAACTATTTCTAAGGCAGTTGATGATATTATTAATGCAGTAAAATTCCTAAGAAATAAGGGCTACAAAAAAATAGGCCTATTTGGCTCAAGCTTCGGAGGGATATCAAGTATAGTAGCAGCATCAAAACTAGATGGATTACTTTTTCTTGCATTAAAATCACCTACTTCTGATTACCTAGAAGTCAAAAATAAAGAAATGACAAAAAAAGAGATTGAGGAATGGAAAAACAAAGGTTATACATCTTATCTCAACAGTCATGGGGTGAAATTTAGATTAAACTATCCCTTTTTTGAGGATTTTAAAAACAACAATGGTTATGAATGTGCAGAAAGGATTAATGTTCCTACTTTAATAGTTCATGGAGATTGTGATGAAACAGTTCCATTAGAGCAGAGCAAGAAAACATGTAAATTGATGAAGAACTGCCGTCTTGAAATAATAAAAGGCGCAGACCATAGATACACAAAACCAGAACATTTTCAAAAGGTTGTTGATTTAATCTCTGAATTTATTTTTGAGAATATATGAACTTATTTCTGTAATATTATTATATTTCCTTTGCCCCTCTTTATCTTTTTCAGCTTTCCGTCATTTTCAAGCTCTGTCAGGATTAGGCTTATTGTGGCCTGTGAAACAGGAAAATTCTTTCTGATTTCTTTTTGGGTTATCCTGCCGCCCTTTTGCTTTATGAATTCATAGATTTTGTCTTTTGGGTCTATTTCCTCCTCAAGAATTTTTTCATCTGTTTTTTTCTTTGGCTTTCTTTTTTTGAAAAATAAGAATATTGCAATTATAATTATCACAGGCAATATAATATAAAGCCATGGAAAAGCATTTGTTTCATCTTCATAAATATCCTCAAGGTTTATATCCTCGTTCAATAAAAGCAGCTCATTTTCCTCAGATAGGTCAGGAAACACTATAAGGTCAAGTATGTATTTTCCTTCGTCAATAATTGTTATGTTTTCCTCTGCTGAATAAGCCCTGTAATTATGCACATACTTTGCATTTATTACATAATCTCCAAGGCCAAGAATAAATGAATAAGAGCCATCTTTAGAGACATAATTCTGCTTTGGTGTTGAATTGATATCAATCACAGCACCCTTTGCAGGATTGAGCGACATGTCATAAACAGTTCCATATATCTCTGCAGCATTAATACATGGCAAAATAGTTAAAATAAATAAGAATAATATAGCTGTTAAAACATCTTTTTTGACCATATTTTTCAATTACCTTTAAAACTATAAAAATTTTTCTATATTTTGGAATTTTTTGAATTATTGCAGCATAAAGTGTATTAAAGCATTATAAAGCATTTTCAATTATTTTGAACTAAAAATTTTAAAGCGTAAAAAAGTATGTTTTTAAATTAAGATACTTACCCTTATATTACCAAAATCAACTGGAGGTATAAAATGAAAAAACAAACAGCAATTTTTATGTTAACTTTGTTATTAATTAGTTTAGTTTCAATATCCTTTGTTCAAGGAAAATTTGGTTCAGACAAGCAAGGAACAGATATTGCACCAAAAGGAATAATAAACAAAACACCAAAATTAGTTACAGGCAATGTATCTGAATGGAGATTAAAAACAACACAAAGGATTATAAACAAAATAGAATCGGCAGAACAATTTATGCAAGGGCTTTCTGAAGAACAAACAAATATATTCCTTCACCTTTCAAGAGCACAGCAAAAAGGAATACTTTCAATAGACAATGAAAATGCATTGCAGGCAATGAAAAAATTCTCACTTAAGCTAATAAACAGAAGCATGATGTTTAAGAAAAGAATAATTACAGCTAATAAACTAAAACAAGCAGAACAAAATTATGTTAAGGCTGGACAGAATTATCTAAAAGCACTTAATTCATACAAAGATGCAAAAACAAATTTTACTGAAGCAAAAGAAAGATTAAGAGAATGTAAGGATGTTGATAGTGAGGAATGCAATGAATTGAGAGAAAAGGCTCAAAATCATTCAACAGAGATGATAATTAATAGCGCCAATATGATAATCGAGCACTTAAATAAAATTAAGGAAAAGGTTGAGTCATCTGAAGAAATGAATGAAACAAGGTCTGAAGAAATAATCTTAGGAATCAATAATTCTATTTCAGAGCTTGAGAATGCAATAACACAGGCAGAAACTGCTGAAACAAAGAATGAGATAAAAGAAGCTGCAAAAACAGTCTCAAAAATATGGATTAAAATAAGAAACAGGGAAAGGCTTCATGCAGCAAGTGTTGTTAATGCAAGAGAATGGGGAATAATAAAAAGAAGTGAGCATCTTGAAAAAAGGATTGATCAGACCATTGCAAAGATGGAAGAGCAGGGAATTAATGTTACAGAAATTAATGAAAAGATTAATGAGTTCAGCGCAAAAGTTAGTGAATCAAAAACAAAATATGAGCTAGCACAGAATTTAACAGATGGGGCATACCTTGAAGAAAACAAGGAAAATCTTAAAGAAATGGTTGATGAAGCAAAGCAATTGATTAACGAATCTCACGAAGCTTTAAAAGAAGCAAACAGAATACTTGTTGAAATAGTAAAAGACATTAAATCAGCGGGCGGGGAGATAGCACCAGAAGAAGAGACTGAAGAAAAGGAATATGAGGTTGTTGAAGAAGAAGATTAATTTTTTTTATTTTTTAACCATTAAATATTTAAATAATAGTAGAATTATAAGATAAAAAGAGGTGCTTCATGATGGAAAATAAAATAATCGTTATGTTAATATTAACAATATTAACTGTATTCTTTATTGCAGGATGTGCTAAAACTAAAATAGAACCAACAACACCAACACAACCAACAACACCAGCACAACCAACCCCTGAAGACACAGGGGATGAAACAGTTAATGGACTATCTGGTGATATTTCTGATATTGAGGTTATGGGTGATGATTTAGATACCCAGGATTTGGATAATTTATCACAGGATTTAAATGACCTTGACTGGTAAAACTTTTCTTTTTATATCTTTAAATTAATTTTTTATTTGTTTATACCACAATCTTTATATACTATTTAGAATCCTATTTCCTTCTGAGGGTATTAAAATGAGAAGAACAAATAACTGTGGAGAGCTTACAAAAAAAGATATTGGAAAGAAAGTTGTCTTAGATGGCTGGACACAGAGCAGACGTGACCATGGCGGATTAATATTCATTGATTTAAGGGATAGGCATGGCCTAACACAGATAGTCTTTGATCCTTCTCACAATAAAGATACTCATAAAATGGCCGAGCACATTGGCCGAGAATTTGTTCTTGAAATAAATGGAAAGATAAGGAACAGAAAAAGCGGAATGATAAATCCAAATCTAAAAACAGGTGAAATTGAGATTCTTGTTGATGAGCTTAAAATAATTAACAAAGCAAAAACCCCTCCAATTGAGATAGATGACAGGATTGAAGCTGGAGAAGAAACAAGGTTAAAATACAGATATTTAGATTTGAGAAGACCTATTATGCAGAAAAGAATTGCATTAAGGCACAGGATTGTTACTTCTATGAGGAATTATTTTAATAACAATGGATTTCTTGAGATAACTACACCAATTTTAGTTAAATCTACACCAGAGGGAGCTAGAGATTATGTTGTGCCTTCTAGGGTAAACCCAGGAAGTTTTTATGCTTTGCCGCAAAGTCCACAATTGTACAAGCAAATACTTATGATATCCGGATTTGACAGATATTACCAGACTGCAATCTGCTTAAGAGATGAGGACTTAAGAACTGACAGACAGCCAGAGCATATGCAGTTTGATTTTGAGATGAGTTTTGTTACAAGCGATGAAATAAGAGAATTTGTTGAAGGACTTTACAAAAATCTTTTCAAGGAAATTTTAAGCATTAAACTGGATAACTTTCCTGTTTTGTCATATAAAGAGGCTATGGAAAGATTTGGGACAGACAAGCCAGATATAAGATTTGGGCTTGAGCTGATTGATGTAACTGATATTGCAAAGAAATCAGATTTCTCAGTTTTCAAAAATACTGAAATCGTGAAATGCATAAATCCTGAAAAAGATCTTAGCAGAAAAGAATTAGACAAATGCATTGAATTCTGCCAGAAAAACGGAGCAAATGGAATGGCATGGATGAGGGTTTCAACTAAAGGATTGGAAAGCAGCATTGTCAAGTACTTTAAACCAGAAATACAAAAAGAATTGCTGAAAAGAACAAAGGCAAAAAAAGAAAGTATTTTGATGTTTGTTGCAGGCAACCATAAAACAGTTAATGAAAATTTGGGCAAGCTAAGATTGAAGTTAAGGGATGACCTTAATTTAGTTAAAAAACAGGATTTTAAGCTATGTTGGGTAAAAGATTTTCCACTTTTTTCATGGAATGAAGATAAAGAAAGGTGGGATCCTGAACATCATATGTTTACAATGCCAAAGCAGGAGTTCATAAAAGATCTTGAAAAAAAGCCAGGAGAAGTAATCGGTGATTTGTGGGATCTTGTCTTGAATGGAACTGAACTTGGTTCAGGCTCTATAAGAGTCACGTCACCTGAGCTTCAGGAAAGAATAATGAGGTTTATTGGAATGACAAAAGAAGAGGCAAAAAATAAGTTTGGATTTCTTCTTGAGGCATATGAGTATGGCGGTCCAGTGCATGGAGGAATGGGCTTAGGTTTAGATAGAACTGTTGCATTGATGGCTGGATTAACTGATATAAGGGAAATAATTGCTTTCCCGAAGAACAAAGCGGCCCAGTGCCCAATGGACGGCTCACCTTCAGATGTTGATGAAGACCAATTAAAGGAATTACATATAAAATCAACTTTTATTAAGAAAAAACCTAAAGAATAATTATTTCTCTTTTTTATTAAATCTTTCTTCAAATTCTTTTTTGAATTTTTCAAAATTGTTTTCTTTTATCGCAGTTCTGGCCTTTCTCATCAGTTCCTGCATAAAATGAAGATTGTGATGCTGCATATACCTCTTTGCTTCAGGATCATTTATTTTTGTCAGATGATGCAGATAGCTTCTTGTTAAGTTTTTACAGATATTGCAACTACAGTTTTTGTCAATTGGATTTAAGTCAAGTTTATATTTTCCTTTTTTTATTGAAATCTTGCCGTTTGATGTAAATAAAGTATTGTGTCTTGCATTCTGTGTTGGAAAAATAGAATCAAAGCAATCAATCCCTTTGCTTATGCAGTCCAGTAAATGGTTAGGGCTTCCTACCCCCATCAGATAATGTATTTTTTCTTTTGACATGTAGGGCATTGAGTAATCTATTGCCTTAAACATTTCTTTCATTGGCTCTCCAATTGCAAGTCCGCCAATTGCAACTCCGTCAAGGTCTAGCTCACTAACGAACTTGGCGCTTTTTTCCCTTAAGTCCTTAAAGAATCCGCCCTGAACAATCCCAAACAATAATTGTTTTTTATTGGTATGATATTTCTTTGATTCTTCTGCCCATTTCATTGTATTTTTTAATGAGTTTATAAACTGGTCATAAGAAGCTCCATAAGGTGAGACATCATCAAGAACCATTGCAACATCAGAACCAATTGTCTGTTCAATATGCATTATTTTTTCAGGTGTTACAAGCTGTGTTGACTTATCAAAAGGATTTGTAAAATGAATTCCCTTTTTTGTTGAGCCCTGCAAAAAGCTTTCCCTCAGCATCTGGAATCCGCCGCAATCTGTAAAAATTGTTTTGTCAAAATTCATGAACTTATGCAATCCACCTGCTTTTTCAATTACATTTATTCCTGGCCTCAGAGAAAGAATAAAAGCATTGCATATTATTGCATTTGCATTCATTTCTTTGTAATCAAAAGCTCCAATATACTTTCCAATTGCCCTTGTTGCAACAGGCATAAAAAAAGGAGTTTCAACCTTGCCATGTGCTGTTTTTAATAGGCCTGCCCTTGCTCCAGTCTTTTCATCCTCATATTGAATATTGAACATACTAAAAAGAATTTAGTTATTTATTAAATAGTTTTCCAAAAATCAAAAGAGAATTAACACAAAAAAATAACTTAACTATTCCTACTCACTACCAAGAAAAATGTATAATCCTCTAAGATGGCAAGATTTTTAAAGAAAGACTATTATGTAAACCATATGCCTAAGAAGATTAATAGATTTAAAAAAATTGTAATAATCTTTTTAATGGTCCTCCTCATAGTAATCCCTACATCCTATTTTTATATAAAAAACTATTATAAAAGAAATGCGTTTTTAGCAAATCTCGATGGCGAAATTGTTTTTTCACGAAGAGATTCTGGCATATTGAATCTTTACAAAATATCTGCAAATGGAAAAAATAAACGAATGCTGTACCATAATAAAGATCCTATTAACTCAAATAGTATGAATCCAATATGGTCGGAAGACGGGTCAAAAATTTATTTTGGAGCAATGAAAGATGGAAAATGGGAAATATTCTCAATAGACTCTGATGGTAAAAACCCAATCATTGTCCAAGACAAGGAGTGGGAATCATTTTATAAAAAATGGAGATTAAATGAATACCCTTACTACATAGAAAATAAGAATAGTACTCTAGATGTGAAAGAAGGAAGTTTATATTATCTTAACGAAGAGGGGAAGGAAATCTTAATATATTATTTTAAAAATTATAATTATAAATTTAATCCAGGAGTATCAAGCCCCTCTTGGAGTCCAAATAAAGAATTTATTATTTTTCAATTATGCAAATTTTTTGGCCCTTGTAATATTTTAATATCCAATAAGGATGGAACTAAAGTAGTAAAACTTACAAAAGGTCGCGAACCTGACTGGAAAGAATGAAAAATTTTGCCTTTTTTACTTTATTTACCTTTTCATTCTATAATTTATATCTTTTTTTAACCATCTCCGTTTCGATTTGAATCTTATTGTATTTCTACCTTTGGCTAGGAATATACAACTACCCTTGCTAGGTTATACTCCCCTTTTGTAGGGACTTGACTTAAATTTACAAAATTTTATAAATAACGCCTTTTCTATTATGTTTTGGTGTATAATCATGGAATTCATATCAATAAAACAGGCAATGGAAAAAGGCACAGGCCAGGTAAACATAAGGGGCTGGTGCTACAGGGTTAGAAACAGCAATAAGATGGCCTTTATAGTATTAAGGGATTCAACAAACATAATACAATGTGTTGTTGAGAAATCAAAGCTAAGTGAAGAGCTTTGGAATGAGACCTTAAAAGCGACAATGGAATGCTCACTTGAAATAACAGGAGAAATAAAAAAAGATGAGCGTGCTCCAACTGGATATGAGATTTCTGTTTCCTCACTAAAAATAATTGGAGAAAGTGATACATTTCCAATAACAAAAGACCAGGGCCCAGAGTTTTTGTTGGACAAAAGGCATTTATGGCTAAGGTCAAGAAAAATGACTGCAATACTAAAAATAAGGTCAGCTGTTTTTCAGGCAATAAGAAAGTTTTTCAATGATAAAGGCTTTTATGAAGAGCATTCTCCTATTTTTTCACCAACAAGCTGCGAAGGCGGCTCAACACTTTTTGAAGTGAAATACTTTGATGATATTATGTATTTAACACAGTCATGGCAGCTTTATGCAGAGGCAATGATATCTGCTTTGGAAAAAATATACACAATTTCTCCATGCTTCAGGGCTGAGAAATCAAAAACCTCAAGGCATTTGTCAGAGTTCTGGATGGCTGAAACAGAAATAGCCTGGTTTAAGCTTGATGACATACTGAAGAATGCAGAAGATTTAGTTGCATTCATTGTGGAATATGTTATAAAAAATAATAAAGAACAGTTAAAATTCTTAGGACAGGACATTGAAAAGCTTAAGAAAATAAAAGCACCATTCCCAAGGCTTACATACACTCAAGTTTTGGATGAATTAAAAAAAGATGGAATCGAAATAGAGTGGGGAAAGGATTTAAGGACAGTTGAAGAGGATGCAATATCAAAGAAATATGAAACTCCAATAATAATCACCCATTATCCTAAGAAAATAATGGCTTTTTACAAGCCAAAAGACCCAAATAACCCAAAGACTGCATTGTGCTTTGATATGATAGCTCCTGAAGGTTATGGAGAAATAATCGGCGGAAGCGAAAGGGACACAGATATTGAGGAAATGAAAAAGGCCATAATTGAGCAGGGTGAAAAGCCTGAAAAATATGAATGGTATTTTGACACAAGAAAATATGGGAAAGTGCCCCATTCAGGCTATGGCCTCGGAGTTGAAAGGGTTATTGCATGGCTCTGCAAATCAGATAATATAAAGGACACAATTCCTTTCCCAAGAACAATGTTGAGAATGACTCCTTAAATTAATAGCAAAATTTAAATAAGAATAAATTAAATAAAACAATAGGATAATTATATGAAAAAAATATTATTTATTTTGATAATTGGTTTGTTTTTGGTTTCAGGATGCGCTGAAAAGATTGAAGATAAAAAACTTATTGATAACACTACAGTTATTAGTAATACAATAGTATCAAACTCTGGAATTAAGGAAAAACCAGGGTGGTTGGGAGAACCCAAATGTTCTCCTGATATTATTTTTACCTTAGAAAAAACAGATGTTCGTTTTGATATTTTTGTAAATAAAAGAGCAGATGAGTTAGCAAGTGAATCTCCGGTTAAATTATTTAGAAAAGATAAAAACAATAATTGGATTTTATTAGGAGAAATGGTTGATGATGACAGTTTAATGACTCGGGGAAGTGATTGGATTTATTCTAATACATTTAGGTTTTATGAAGGGAATGAAACAGTTATACCCTTTAAAATTGTGGTAACTACTTTAGATGATAAGCAGTATACTGTTGAATTCAATTTGAGTGTTTATACAGACAATAGTGAAGAAATAATACTCCAAACTGATGAAGTAAGTAATCTGTCAACAAAAAAACTTAAAGAGATCATGCAAGACCCGCCTCCTGATATGATTACTATTGCACAAATACTAGGCGATTACTTGGTTGAAGAAACGTATGTGGAAAGTTATGAGATATTAGGTAATAACGCATATCCTATTCTACATCTTACCTTAGAATCAGGTGTAATGATGGAAATTTATTTAACTAACTTGGATGAAGGCGAACCCCCTGAGTCCGAGTAACCATGAAAATCTCTTTACATAACTGTTGTAAATCCGTAAGTTATTAACAGACTAAAAAACCTTAAGGTAGCTATTGTTTGTTTTTATGATATAGGTCTAAGAAAACTATTTTATTCTCTTCTTTTATATACAGATAAGATAACCTAAAAGGAGGTATGTAAACCTCTCTTGTGCCTTTTCTAGTATATTTCATGGGCTTGCCTGTTTCAGGATTGTTTTTAATTTTTAGAAATTGTTTTATTATTTTTTCTTTTAAGGATTTGTCTTTGATTCTAGAAAAGGTTTTCTTAAAAAAAGCATGAAAAAAAACTTTTACCATTTTTTTATATCTTTCAAAAAGTCATCAAAATCCATTTCAATGAATTCCCCATTTTCATACCTTTTAAGGGCTTCCTCTGTTCTTTTTGCAAAAATCAGGTCTTCCTCTAAATTTTTACTGAGCTTACTAACCTTTTTCATAATGAACTGGTCATCATTCTGTATAATAATCAATTTTTCACCCTCATTAAGCTTATTCCTCATTTCACTAGGTATTACAACCTGCCCCTTTGAGCTCATTTTTGTTATAGCAATATTCATAATAAATCACCAAGTAAGATTAATCTTACGAACTATATAAATCTTTCGGTTTTTTAAGTGTCTGTTGGGTAATTCACATATAACCTTAGGATATTTGATATCCCATAAATCCGTAAGTTATATAAACATTTTATAATCATTCTAGTATATGACTGAAATAAAGTGCGGCCTAGAAATCCATGGCTATATCAATGTTGAAAATAAAACCAAGTTATTCTGCAACTGTGCTATTGAGGAGAATGCAAAGCCAAACACAAACATTTGTCCAATATGCACTGCAATGCCTGGCTCAAAGCCAATGCTTCCAAACAAGCAAGCTGTAGATAAGACAATTGCAATTGCATTAATGCTTGGATGCAAAATAAATAAAAGACTTTTATTCCAGAGAAAGCATTATTCATGGCCAGACCTTCCTGCCGGTTACCAAAAAACAATGTCTGGGTCTTATTCTGTTCCAGTTGGCGAAAATGGAAAATTTCTTGGAATAGGAATTGAGGAAATTCATCTTGAGGAAGACCCTGCAAAATGGGATCCCTTAACAGGTCAGGTTGATTACAATCGTTCTGGATTTCCACTTGTTGAGATAGTTACAAAACCAGAATTTAAATCTTCAGGTCAAGTCAGGGAATGGCTAAAGAGCTTAATAACAACCCTTGATTACATAAAGGCAATTGACAAAAACTCCGGAGTAAAAGCTGATACAAATGTTTCTATCAGCCCAAAATTCAATAGGGTTGAGGTAAAGAATGTGAACTCATTTAAGAACATTGTAAAGACAATTGAATATGAAATACTAAGGCAGGAAAGAGAAATTAATGAGGGCAAGACAATAAAGCAGCAAACCAGGGCTTTTAATGAAAAGCATGGAACAACTGTTTTTATGAGATCAAAAGAAACAGCAGCTGACTATATGTTTATTCCAGAGCCGGATATTCCTGTGATTAAATTAACTGAAGAGGATATTAAAAAAATAAAACAAAAGCTTCCTGAAAGACCTGATGAAAAGATAAAAAGATTTACAGCTGAATATAAAATTAAGAAAGGGGATGCATTTGTCATTTGCTCTGATATTCTGCTTTCTGAATTGTTTGAGAAAACAGCCAGGAAAATAAATCCATTGCTTGCAGCAAGATTGCTGAGGTTTGAGCTGTTGAGGGTTTTGAATTATAACAAAAAGGGGCTTTCTGAAACAAAAATAAATGAAAAACATATTATTGATTTATTAAAATTAGTTGAAAATAAAAAAATAACAGGAACAACTGCACAGAAAATACTTGAAAACCTTGCTGAAAAACCATTTGATGTAAATGAATATGTAAAAAAATATAAATTAGAGGCTATTTCAGGTGTTGAAGAGCTTGAAAAAATATGCAAAGATGTTATAAAGCAGCATGAAAAGGTTGTTAATGATTATAAGAATGGAAGAAAAGAAGCACTTAACTTTTTAGTTGGGCAGGTTATGAGAGCTACTAAAGGAAAGGCCTCGCCAAAAGAATTAAAACAGGTATTCACAAAGTTATTAAAATGAAAACCTATCAAGAACCCTTTTTGCATGAAAAAGAAGCAAAGGTAACAAATATTGAAGAAAAAGAAGGATTTCTTTTGATTGAACTAGATGATACAATATTTTATCCTGCTGGCGGAGGCCAGCCATGTGACACAGGCATTATAAAAAATAATTATTTTGAGGGAAAAATTGTTGATGTTTCTAAAAAAAATGGCAAGATAATTCATAAAGTTAAAATTATTGATGGAACCTTAAAAATAGATGATAATGTTACATGTGAGCACAGTATTAAGAGAAGGCTCAGGCTTATAAGAATGCATTCAGGAGAGCATGTCTTTATGGGAGCTTTGCTTAAAACAATAAAAGATATTAAGGTTGATAAGGTGAGATTAGATGAAAATGAATCCTCACTTTTTGTGATATGTAAAGATTTAACATGGGAGAAGATCTTTGAGGCGGAAAAGCTTGCAAACAAAATAATAAAGGAAGGAAGAGACATAATTGTTAAGGATGTTACAAAAGAAGAAGCAGCAAAGATTCCAGGGCTTAGGATAAAACTTGACCGCATAAAAGACGAGAACATAAGGATTGTTGAGGTAAAGGATCATGACCTTTCAGCATGTGCAGGAACTCATGCACTAAAAACAAATTTTATTGGGAATTTTTTTGTAACAAGATTTAACCTTGTTAAAGGAACTTATGAAATAAGGTTTAAGACAAATGTTTCTGAGGATTTATTTGAGCTTGCATATATTGCAAGAAAAACTGCATCAATAATAAGAAAAGATGTTAAGGAGATTCCTGAGTTTGTTGAAAACTTAATGCATGAAAATGAAAGGAAAACCATTAAGCTAAGGGAGTTAAGTGCAAATCTTGTAAAGGAATTCAAGCAGGAAAAGATTGGAGAAATTAATTTTGTTTACAATATTTTTGACGAGGTTGAAAAAAAGCAGCTGATTGACCAGGCAGCATCATTAAAAAAAGAAAAAACACTTGTTTGCTTTTTGAACAAGCTTGGTGATAATGCACAGATAATTATTGTTGCCTCAGAAGATTCTGGGTTTAAGGCAAATGAACTTCTAAAAAATCTGATGGAAAAGTTTAATGGCAAAGGCGGCGGTCGTGATAACTTTGCAATGGGCTCTTTAAAAGTAGAATTCTCTGAAAAGGCACTTGAAACCATTAGAGAATTAATTAAAATAAGCTAATTTTCAGCAAAAACTTTATATAATAAGCCTTTTGTTCTTAATAAAATGGAATTACTAAAGCATTACGAGCCAAGGGAAGCAGAGAAAAAATGGCAGGAATATTGGGAAAAACAAGGAATCTATAAGTTTGACCCTGATTCAAAGAAAGGGTTATTTTCATGCGATACTCCTCCACCAACTGTTTCAGGAAAGATGCACATAGGCCATGCCATGGCTTACTCGCAGGCAGACTATGTTATGCGCTTTCAGAGAATGCTTGGAAAAAATATTTTTTATCCGTTTGGCTTTGATGACAATGGCCTTGCAACAGAGCGTTTTGTTGAGAAAAAATGCCATACAAGGGCAAGGGATATGCCAAGGCCGGATTTTATTAAATTATGCCTTAAGGAAACAAGGGAAGCTGAAAAAGAACTGAAAAAAGACTGGTCATCATTGGGAATATCACCAGACTGGTCTATTAATTACAGGACAATTGATGATTGGTCTCTTAAGACTTCACAAAGGTCTTTTATTGATTTGTATAAGAAAGGGCGTGAGTACAGAAAAGAAGCTCCAACAATATGGTGCCCAAAATGTCAGACAGCAATTGCACAGGTTGAGCTTGAGGATAAGGAGATGTCTGGATTCTTTAATCATATTTTATTTGGCCTTGAGAATTCTGAGAAGAAATTAGAGATTGCAACAACAAGGCCTGAATTATTGCCTTCATGCGTAGCAGTATTTGTAAATCCCGGCGACAAAAGGTATAAGGAGTTTATTGGAAAAAATGCAATTGTTCCTTTATTTAATTATAAGGTTCCAATAATAGCAGACAGAAGGGCTGACCCTGAAAAAGGGACAGGAATCGTAATGTGCTGCACTTTTGGCGATTTAGTTGATATTGAGTGGTGGAGTGCGTATAATCTTCCATTAAGAATAAGCATAACTCAAGGCGGGCTAATGAATGAACTTGCTGAAAAATACAAAGGATTAAAGATAAATGATGCAAGGGAAAAAATAATTGAGGACTTAAAATCAAATAGTTTGCTTGTAAAACAAGAGCAGATAACCCACACTTTAAATGTTCATGAAAGATGCGGAACAGAAGTTGAGTTTTTGGTTACAAAGCAATGGTTTCTGAAATACCTTGATATCAAGGATAAATTACTTGATGCTGGAAATAAATTAAACTGGTATCCAAAGCATATGAAAGTAAGGTATGACAACTGGGTAAATGGCTTGCAGTGGGATTGGTGTCTTTCAAGGCAAAGGTTTTACGGAGTTCCAATTCCAGTATGGTATTGTGAAAAATGCGGAGAGGTAATAGTTGCTAAAGAAGAGGATCTGCCAGTTGATCCTACAACAGACAAGCCGCCTGTAAGCAAATGCCCAAAATGCGGATCCACAAAATTAATTCCAGAGAAAGATGTTTTGGATACATGGGCTACCTCAAGCTTAACACCGATGATTGCAACAAAATGGAAAGAAGATAATAATTTCTTCAATAAGATGATTCCAATGTCTCTAAGGAGCAATGGGCATGATATAATTACTTTCTGGCTTTTCAATACTGTTGTAAAGATGCTTCTGCATGAAGGCAAACTGCCCTGGAAGGATGTTATGATAAATGGACATGCACTTGACCCAAAGGGAAAGAAAATGAGCAAGAGCAAGGGAAACATTGTTGAGCCAAGGATTGTTCTTGAAAAATATGGGTCAGATGCAATGAGATTTTGGGCAGCATCAGCAAAGCTTGGCTCAGATATTCCATACCAGGAAAAAGAGCTTGTTTCCGGGAAGAAAATGATGACAAAGATGTGGAATGCATCAAAGTTTGCAATAATGAATCTTGAAGGTTATAATCCAAAAGAGATAAAACTTCAAAACATTGATAAATGGATATTTTCAAAGCTTAACAAATTGATAAAAACATGCACAGATTCATTCTTAGAATATGATTTTTCGAGAACAAAATCAGAGACAGAAAAGTTTTTCTGGCAGCAGTTCTGTGATAATTATTTAGAGATTGTTAAAGACAGGCTGTATAATAAAGAAAATTACACTAAAGAAGAAGTTGAATCAGCACACTATACCTTGTATAATGTAACTTTAGCAATATTAAAACTAATGGCACCCATAATGCCTCATATCACAGAGGAAATCTATCATCTTTATTTTGCAGATATTGAAGGGTTGAAGAGCATTCATGTTTCTGATTGGCCAAAATATGACAAAAACCTTGTTGATGAAGATATTGAAAAAACAGGCGATAATGCAATTAATGTTATTTCTGCTGTAAGAAAGTATAAGTCAGAGAAAAATCTTTCATTGAACAAGCCAGTTAAAACACTAATAATCAAGTGCGATGAAAACGTAAAGAAAATTCTTGAACCTGTTTTAAAAGACATAAAAGCAACAATAAAAGCAGAAGAAATTGTTTTTGGCGATAAAGCAGATTTAGAAACAGCAAATCCAGAAATTAAAATAAGAATAGAAAATTAATAAAATTTAGTTTAAAACTACAAATTTAGGATGCTACGTTTATTTGTTAATTTATGGCTGAAGGTGATACAATCCGTCTTCTAATTTTCTTGCTCTAAGTGGTACTATAACTGCCGTCGCTGCATTCAGATGATTTTGATTAAGGTATTGTTTAAACTCGCTAACTTTAATTACCCCATATTTTACTATATTAATCATCTCTGTTTCATACTTCTTATTCAATTTACTATTTCCCAATAAACTTGGATTGAAAGTACCATTTTCTTCATTTAATTCAAGTATTACATTAATAAGATCACTTATACTTTCCTTTATATCTGCTTTTTTTTCACTTGGTAAAATTTTTGAAATTTGATTAGATGCATTCTGCGTCCCAGCTAAATTGCTTTTATAAACCAGATTTGCAATATCATCATTTTTATTATAAATATTTATAATTCGTGAAGGATCTTTGAATCCTTTTTTATTTAAATAATTTTCAAAAATTTCTGATGCCTTATAATATGCTCCTTTAAAACTTTCTTTGATATTTACCATTTTAAGTACCTCCCTGTTAAAACTATATCTTTCAAGTAAACCAACCTGTATATAAATCTTTTGTTTTTGTAGTTACTAAAAAGTCATAACATTATCTGTTAAGAATTAGTTTTTTGTTAAAATCTTAGTCAGCCTTTTCCCATCTGACACCGTCTTTTGTGTCTTTGAGGATAATCCCTTTTTGTTTTAATTTATTCCTTATCTTGTCTGCTAATTCATAGTCTTTGTTTTTTCTTGCTTTTTCTCTGTTTTCTATTAACTGTTCTATTTCTTTGCTTATTTCATCTTTTTTTTTCTCTTTTAAAATTCCAAAAACAGAATCAAAATTATGCATTAATTTAATTGCTTTCTCAGCGTCTTTTTTGCTTATATTTTCATTCATTATGAATGTGTTTATTTTTTTTACAAAATCAAACACAACTGATAAAGCAATTGAGACATTAAGATCATCATCCATTGCATCCTCAAAATCACTCTTTGCTTTTTCTATTAAAATATAGATTTCTTTGTTGTTTTTTTCAGTTTTTATATCTTTTAGTTTAACCATGAATTCATCTATTCTTTTTATTGAGTTTTCAGCTGCCTTCAGGCCTTCAAATGTAAAGTTTAATTTTTGCCTGTAATGTGTTGCAAGAAGAACATACCTTATTGACCTTGGGCTGTATCCTTTTTTTAACAAATCCCTTAAAGTATAGAAATTGCCTAAACTTTTGCTCATTTTTTTATTGTTGACTAATAAATGCTCATTATGAAGCCAATAGTTTACAAACGGCTTTCCTGTTGCAGCCTCACTCTGGGCTATCTCATTCTCATGATGTGGAAATATCAAGTCAACCCCCCCTGTGTGGATGTCAAAAGTTTTACCTAAGTATTTCATGCTCATTGCAGAACATTCAATATGCCATCCTGGACGCCCTTTTCCCAATTCAGTTTCCCAGAAAACATCTCCATCTTCTTTGTCCCAGAATTTCCATAAAGCAAAATCATGAACATGTTCCTTATCATACTCATCCTGGCAAACTCTTGCACCAGCTTTTAATTCATCTATTTTTAAGTGTGATAATTTTCCGTACTCTTTGAATTTTTTAATATTATAGTAGATTGCATCATTTGCCTTATAGGCATAGCCCTTTTCAAGAAGTTTTTTTATTAATTCAACCATTTCTTTTATGTGGTCTGTTGCCCTTGGATAAACCTCAAATTTTTCAATATTTAATGTTTTTAAGTCATCAAAAAAGTATTTTGTGTATTTTTCTGTGAATTGCTTTAAAGAAAGATTTTCTTTTTTTGAGTCTCTTATAGTTTTGTCATCTATATCAGTTATGTTCATAACATGCTTTAGATTATATCCCTTATACTTTAGGTATCTTCTTATGAGGTCTGCAAATATGTTTGCCCTGAAATTACCTATATGGGCGAAGTTATAGACTGTGGGACCGCAGCTATACATACTAACATGTCCTTTATTTATTTCCTTAAATTCTTCTTTTTTCCTTGTTAATGTGTTGTATAATTTTAGGCTCATTTTAGTTTAGTTAATATTTACTTCTTTTTGCATATAAACATGCAGTGATCCAGTTCAAAGGGCTCAAGGGTTCTGTAATCAACTATTATAAGCTCTTTTTCAAGCTTTCTTCTTACTTCCTGGAAAACTGTCTTTGGTTTCTTTGTTACATCAACGCTTCTTGCCTTAACACTTAAAAGAGCAAAGCCTCCTGACTTGAGGAATTTCCTGCAGTTTTTAAGAAATATTTCTGCCTGTTGTTTTTGGGCTATATCCTGAAATACTACCTCAACCATTGTTATATGTTTTTCAAAGCTTTCAGTATTGTTTGCATTTGCCATTATTGGCATTATATTTGATCTTTGTTCACATACAAAAACCATTTCTCTCATTACCCTTGGGGCAAAATCAAGTGCAAATACAAAACCTTTTTTCCCTACAATATCAGATACATGGGAAGCAGTTGTTCCGGATGCACATCCTAAGTAAAGGACAATACTTCCTGGTTTGATGCCTATTTGTGATGTTCCTTTCATTATTGCTGCTGCTAATTTACTTTTTCTTGGATTCCATGTGCGGTATTCAATACCATTGTCTTTTATCAGGGTTTCATCATATACCTTTTTGCCTGGAGCAAGGTTTATCGTGAAGAGCTTTTTCTTTCCTTTTTCTGCTTCATAAATTCCCTGAAGCCTTGTTTGTTTTATTATCATTTTTTAAACCTTTTTTCAAGCTGGTTTCTTAGTTTTTCTCCAATAAATTTTCCTTTGAAAAAATCAATTTTTACTGCTATTGAAATCTTATCACCTAATGCCCTTGCTACCTTCCCTCTTTCAGATGCTTTTGCCTTGGTTACAAGGGGATGCTCATGCAATATTCCATATTTTGGTGATTTTGCACCTGTTTTCAAGTGCCTGAACAATGCCTCTTCTGCTCCTAATAACTGTATTGTTGAGGCAGGGAATTTTGCAAGCCTTTCAAAGCTTC
>Ga0307992_1000823_pt1 | contig 19099 bp, 31 predicted proteins | sample EllFjometagen133_FD_203162 | JGI IMG/M metagenome (GOLD analysis project Ga0307992, IMG submission 203162) | Marine microbial communities from Ellis Fjord, Antarctic Ocean - #133 | ecosystem: Environmental > Aquatic > Marine > Unclassified | place: Southern Ocean | collected 2014-10-08
CTATTACAGAAAAAGTTAAAGATGGTTCTCATATTGAAAGTAGAAAAGTTTGGAATAAAATAACCCCAGCCGATTTAAAGGAAAATGAAGTTTTAACAATAGGTATATTCACAGATGTTCAAGAGGGAGATTATGTTGATTGGATTCCAACTATCTATGGAGTAGAAGTAGAAGAATGGGCAACATGGACAGCTGATTTGAATACTAATTTAATATCTTATTGGGCTATGGAAGATGCAAGTGGAGATATACAAGATAGCACAGCAAACAATAACGATTTAACAGCATATAATACCCCAACTTATCAAGCGACTGGAAAGGTTAATTATGGTATTGAATTAGATGGAACTAATGAATATTTAAGTAGTACTGATACAGATTTACAACCTGTTCACCAAACACTTTCGTTCTGGATTAAAAGTGATGACGCTACTTGGGATGACTATTCTCAAGTTGGAAATTATGATGGAAGTGGTGGACTTAGAATATTTTTTAGAAGTGGAACTACAAATATAGATGGACATTTTGGAAGTGTTGGTGGTATTTCTTTTTTTTCCCAATATGATGTTGGAACAATTACAGATTGGAATTATATAGTTGCGACTTATGATGGGACAACTGCTAAATTATATATTAATGGAATAAACAAAGAAAATAATACAGATGTGAGTGGAGATTTAACTTATTCGGATGATACTTTTTTAGTGGGAACTCAAATGGGATATATAGGAACGAGAGTTTTAGATGGAAATGTTGATGAAATAGATATTTATTCTAGGGCTTTAAGTCAGTCGGAAATTACTCAAAAGTATAATGCGGGAACAGGATTAACATGGACAGATGTTTTTAATACTGCACCAATAACAACTTTAATCTCTCCAACAAATACAACTAACTATACAACATCTCCTCAATCAGTAGATTTCACTTGTTATGGAAGTGATGATGTAGATTTCACAGAAATGGAATTTTATTTAGATGGTGCTTTAACTCAAACAAATTCAAGTGGATTAAATAATACTAATTATATATTCACAGAAAGTTTAACAGATGGAGATTATAATTGGAGTTGCACAGGAATTGATGATGAGGCAGAAGAAACAGAAAGTGAGGTATGGTTTTTAACAGTAGATACTACTCCTTTTATTGAATTTCTAACCCCACCAACTTTGGTTAATTATGCTAATATTACTCAAGAATATATACCAATAAAAATAAATACAACAACTACTCAATTTGAGAATATAAGTTTTGATTTATATAATATTAATGGAACAACTTATAGTTTATTTTATGAAACAGAAACTTTTGATATAAACTTCACAGATATTCCAGATGCACACTATCATTATAATGTTACAATTTGTGCGACAACAGGAAAATGTAATTCAACAGAAACAAGACATATAAATCACGATGGAACTCTCCCATTAATAACATTAGAAGCTCCAACTGGGAATTTAAATTATGGAGTTATTGGGAATAATGAAACTTTAAATGTAACTATAACAGATGTTAATTTAGAATCCTGTTGGTATAATTATAATGGAACTAATATAACAATAGATGGTTGTGTTTCTGGAATTAAGAACTCAACTACTTTCTCAATAGAAACAAGTAATACTAACTTAACTATCTATGCTAATGATACTTTCGGGAATGAAAATTCAGCGTATACCTCTTGGGATTATTATATATTTGAAATAGCACAAGCTTATGATAGTGAAGTTATTGAGGGTTCAACTTCTTTATTTTCAACTAACTTAACATTAATTCCAACCCTAAGGTTATCTACTGCTAATCTTATTTATAATGGAACTTCCTATTCTGCAACTACTAATGAATATTCAACTAATAATTATTATATCTATAGAACTTTGAATATTCCTAGTGTATCAGCTGATGTTAACGCCTCATTCTATTGGAGTTTAACTTTTGAAGATACAACAAGCTCAAGCACAGATACACTTAACCAAACTATTCTTAATCTAGTAATAGATGATTGTTCAGCTGGAGCATTTCAAATATTTAATTTATCTATGGTTGATGAGGCAACTCAGTTATCCCTCGCTGCAGCTACAGAAAACACATCTATAAAAGTTGATTTAGGTTTATCTTATGTTGATGGTTCGGCAGAAGTTATTAATTATTCCCACTTCTTTGATGAAGTTAATCCAGCTAGGGTTTGTTCTAATGTTGCTGTTGGAAATTCAACATTCTTATTAGATGCTGTTATTGAATATTCCTCTGGAGAAAGGTTTGTTGAATTTTATAATATTCAAGATTATACTTTCACTAATGCAACTGCCTCACAGAATATAACTCTTTATAATCTTAAAGAAAGTGAGGGCCAGGAGTTTAAGATAACATATAAGGGAACTGATTTTGTTCCGGTTACTGATTTATTAATTCAGATACAAAGGAAATATATTGAGGAAGGAGAATTTAAAATAATTGAAATTCCTATGAGTGGTTCTAACGGGTATACCATAGCTCATCTAGTTGCTAATGATGTTATCTATAATCTTATTTTTATAGAGAATGGAGTTATTCTTGATACCTTCTTAGATGTTATCCCTAGCTGCCAGAACCCAACTATAACAGAATGTGAGATTAATCTTAATGCTTTGATAACTGGTTCTAATATGTTGGATATAATAACTGAGGGAGATTTCTTTGCATCCTTAGAATTTAATAAAACTACTAGAGTTGTTTCTTCCTTGTTTGGAATAATAAGTGGAGCATCTGGTTTAGTTGATTTGAATGTTTCTATGTGGGATAACTTTGGGAATAGGAGTGCTTGTTCTGATAGTTTAAATGCAGCTGGTGGTTTGCTAAGTTGTATAGTTCCAGATGCTTTTGGGAACTCTACTATATATGCTAAAGTAACTTATGGAGGAATAATAAGGAGAGATGGATTCATCTCAATGGCTGATACTCCTAAGGATCAATATGGAGGAATACTTATATTTGCATCTCTTATATTAGTGATGTTTGTTCTTGGTATTGGGATAAGTGATAACCCAGCAATAACAGGAATATTTTTAATACTTGGAGCATTATTATTAGTGGGATTAAACTTGGTATATTCAACATCAATTATAGGAGCTGGAGCAACTATCCTATGGTTCATAGTTGCCGTTATAGTAGTAATAATTAAAGGAAGTGGAAAAAGATGAGTGGCTATATAAGATTAATTAGTGGAGGAGCTTTGGTTGCTGTATTTGTAATATCTATATTTATGTTTGCTGTTAATTTTGCTATTGATAATGAGAGTTCTGTTTCTCTGATTGATGATACTAGTTATTCAAAAATGAATACTGATTTGAGAGCTAACTTAACATCCCTCTCAAGTGATACCGAAAAATCTCAAGATATATTATTTAAAACAACTTTGGAGAGTGGAGATGAACACTCCTCAACTGGTGGCCAGTTTAAGATAGGGCCTGTTACAGCAGTTAGTTTAGCCGTTACATCCTTTAATACAGCCTTTTATAGTATATTCGGGAGAGAGTTTAGTTTTATAGCTATTGCCTTTGTTACTATGTTAACATTCATTATAGGATATTACACAATTAAAGCATGGCTAGGAAGGAGTCCAGAATAATGTCAACTTTTAATTTCACAATAGGGAATACTCCAGATGATGCTTTGATTGGATTAGCAACCTCAGTTCCTATTTTCCCAGTAATGCTTTTAGTATTCTCCTGGTTTATGATATTCTTAGGGGGTGTTCAAAGACAATCAAGAAAAAGTGGCTATGCCGATCTCCCTCAGTGGGCTACTATGGCCTCTCTTGGTTGTGTTCTATTATCATTAATTATGACAATTAAGGAAGGTTTAATCTCACTTCCAACACTTGTGATAGTTTTTAGTATCACAATACTCTCTGCCCTCTGGCTGTTTTTAAGCCGGGGAAGGTTTGAACAATAGTTGTTGTAACTTTGAAATAATCACGAAGATTATATAAAGAAAGTGAATATAGGAATAATAGGTTTAAGGAAACGATACAAAAATGACGATACAAAACGAGGAAAAAACAAGAGATACTTTAGAATTTTACAAGAACAGAGATGACGCTGTTCATTTAGTTTTATTACAAAATTATTCTAGGATTGAACATCCATTTAGAAATGGAAAAACAACAAAAATCTCAGAGAAACATATAGTATTTAATGATGAAGTTCTTGGGATAGTTCTAATTTATTTGCATGAAATAGTTTCTGTTCAAAAGAGGGAGATTAAAAGATGAGTATGATTAATTCACTTGGATTTGAAAATTATAAAGAATATCTTAAAAGCAGCTTATGGTATGAAAGAAGAGATTTAATGTTATCGCTATATCCATTCTGTTATGTATGCAAAGGGAAAGCAGAACAAGTTCATCATAAGAGTTATGATAATATTGGCAATGAAGGAAAAAGAGATTTAATTTCATTATGCAGAAAATGTCATAAAAAAATCCATGGAGTTAAAAATGGATGAAGATACTCAATACTTTGTTGCTCAGAGATTTTTGCAAGAGTTAATAACTAGAGATCATTCTAAAGAAAACTGGGAAAGGCATAAAGATAAATTTTTGCAAGGAAAAGTATCTTATGAAATATGGGAGAGATATTTTAATGATCCCGAATTTAAAGATTTAGAATTAGCTAAAGTAGAAAAATATTTGCCATTACCAGAGAAGAGTATACGAGAACAGGTATTATCATATATTGGAAATAAAAAATTCTCGGAGGCAAGTGAATTATTGGTGGATGAAATAAAGAGAACTAACTTCATCTATACTACTAAAATGGATAAGCAACCAGAAATATATATATTTGAAGAAGGTATATATGTTCCAGAAGGTGTATCAGAAATACAAAGACAGCTAAGAATTATAATGGAAGAAAATTATAGTGAATGGTTAGCCAATCAAGTAATATCTAAAATTAAAACTGATACACAAATCTCCCCAGAAATATTTTTTAAGGATGGAGAGGTGTGGCAAATACCAGTTAAGAATGGTATATTAGATTTAAGAACTCGTGAGTTATTTCCATTTGATCCAGAAAAAATTTTCTTCAGCAAAATACCTATTGAATTTAAAGAGGATGCAGTTTGTGAAAAAATAGATAAATTTCTAGGAGATGTTTTGGCATGTGAAGAGGATAAAAATGTATTTTATGAATTAGCTGGATTCGGTTTTGTTAAAGATTATTTTTTAGAAAGAGCATTTATGTTTGTTGGAGATGGAAGGAATGGAAAAAGTAAGACAATAGAACTATTAAAAAAATTAGTAGGTGTTGGTAATTGTGCATCAGTTCCATTATCTGCAATAACATCAGATAGTCCTTTTGTTGAAAGATTATGGAAAAGATATTTTAATTTAGCTGGAGATATTAGTTCTAAGGATTTAAAAGAAACTGGTATGTTTAAACAACTAACTGGTAGAGATCCAATTTCTGCAAATAGAAAATATAAAAATATAGTTGAATTTGTTAACTATGCAAAAATGGTTTTTGCTTGTAATGATCTTCCAAGAGTTTATGATTATAAAGATGGTTTCTGGGATAGATGGATATTAATGGATTTTCCTTATAAATTTGTAGATGAAGATGTTTATAAAAATGCTAAGGATAAGAAATTTTTAAAAATAAAGAATCCAAATATTATTAATGAAATAACAACTGATGAAGAGATGTCTGGATTCTTGAACATGGCTTTAATATCTTTAAAGAAATTAATTGTTAATAAAAAATTTAGTTATACAAAAGGAACTGCTGAAGTTAAAGATAAGTGGATTAGAAAGGCAGATAGCTTTATGGCGTTCTGTATGGATTATATAGAAGAAGATTATGATTCTAAAATTAGTAAGAAAGAAATTAGAAACTCTTATAAAAATTATTGCAAATTACATAAAGTTAGTGGAGTTTCTGATAAAGCAATAAAGGCAACATTACAAGAAAATTATGGAACATCTGAGGAATTTATTAGGCCAATGATGGGTAGTTCTCAAGAATGGCACTGGACAGGAATTAAATTTAAGGAGAAGATTAAGGGTTATTAAGGGTATTAATGGGTTTTCCTATACTTACCCTAATATACCCCTAACACTACTCTCGGGAATATGGGCAATACCATTAATAATTATGGTTTTCCACAGGAAATAGAGGTGTTTAATGCTAAATAAATGCCCTTTTTTGGATAGAGTTCAGTTTTGTTCTCATAAAATTTTCGGATATGAGGCCAGAACTTCCAAAGGGAGGCGATATTGTGGCTATAAAAATCTAGAAGATTGTCCTTTTTATAAGAAATACTATGATTCATTAACTAAAATTCAGAAAGAGATCATAAACCGAAAGGTTTAAATACTATTTATTACTATTAAATATAAGATGGAAAACAAAAAAGATACAGGATTCGGATTTTCTCTTGATGTTATCAAGATTAACGGGATCACTACAACAAGGATAGTTAATGATTTAGCTGATGAGGAGTTGATACTATGAGCAAATTCTCAGATTGGCTTATAAAATATCTAACAAGTGTTAGAGATGGATTGCTTGTTGTTCAATACGGCCAGGCAGAAAGGAAAGTTAAAAAACAATTAAAAAGAAAAAACAGGAAAAATAAAAAATGAAAACACAAATTAAAAAATGGGGTGATAGTAATGTTATAGTTCTATCTCCAGAGTTCTTAAAATTCCAAGAACTTAAGACAGGAGATTGGGTTGATATATCTGATATTGTTAAAGTTAAGGAGGTATTAAGATGATAGAGGCACTAGAAGGAGAATATTATACTATGCAGAAAATATTAGTTAGAGATATTAAATATTACAAAGGTAGATTCATGTCAGCACAAGACATATTAGATCAATCTAAATAAAATGGAGGTAACAAACAATGGCATTTCAAGAAATTAATCCAACAATCTGGACACCTGTAGAACCAGAAGATTCAGTTGAAGGAATATTTATTAAAGCCGAACTTAATGTTGGACCACAAAAATCAACGCTATACCACCTAGAAGTAGAACAGAAACCAGTATCAATCTGGGGATGTATGATTCTAGACCAGAGAATGGTATCAGTTAAGGCCGGGGATAAAACAAGAATTACTTTTAAAGGATTAGCAGAAAAGCAACCAGGAAAAAACGCTGCTAAGATTTTCAAAGTAGAAGTAGACAGAGAATAGATAGATTATTATACTCGCTGGGGTTAACTTTTTTCCCCTCATACATCTTTAAAGCCCTCCTTGGCGAGAGGAGGCATTTATAATCATGGAAATGAAAAAATATGAGAAATTAGAGAAAGAAAACGCAGAGTTAAAGGCAAAACTAAAAGAGGCTAGATACATAAATACAGGGATTTTCAGAAGATGGAAAACTGAATTTAAGAAAAAATATAATCATGGAAAAAGAACAGATAGAAAAGAAAATAGATAAGCTGCTAAGCGAATACTCAAAAAAGATAATGCAAAAAAAAGCAGAACTAAACATAATTCTTATAGATTTTGCAAGGGAGTATAACGAAATATGGAAATAAATAATAAAAAGTTTGCTATTTATGTTAGAGTTAGCAGAACTGACCAAATCCTGGAAAATCAGATTAACCCTCTTGTAAGCTATTGTAAGAGAATGATGTGGGATTATGAGATATTTCAAGAAAAAGAGAGCACAAGGAAGACTAGGCCTATTCAGTGGGCCTTGTATAATAGGTTACTAAAGAAAGAGTTTGATGGATTATTGTTTTATAAGCTAGATAGATGGGCTAGAAGTTTAAGGGAATTGGTTACACACATGGAATCCTTGCATGAGAAAGGAGTTATTCTTGTTAGTTATATGGAGAACATTGATTTAAGCACATCGACAGGGAAACTTATGATGAATGTAATGGCTAGTTTTGCTGAGTTTGAAAGAGATATAATTAGGGAGCGAACAATGGCTGGGTTGGACCGGGCCAGGGCGCAAGGGAAAACACTTGGAAGGCCTAGGATTCATGCTAAGAGGAATAAAAAATGAAAACAATAGAATTATTCTCTGGAACTCAAAGTTTTTCTAAAGTTGCTAGAGAATTAGGGCATGAAACTTTCGCAGTAGAAATAGATAAGACATTTGAATCAGATTTATGTGCAGATATATTAGAAATTCAAAGGGAAGATTTGCCTAAAGATATAGATGTTTTGTGGGCGAGTCCTCCATGCACTACCTTTAGCGTTGCATCTCTAAGATATTACTGGAAAAATGGGAAACCCAAGAACGCAAAGACATGGAACGGAATATCTATGATTATGAAAACAATAGATTTAATAAAAGAAATTCAAAAAGATAACCCGGATTTAATATGGTTCATTGAAAATCCTAGAGGGATGCTAAGGAAACAAGATATTATGCAATCATTTAAACGAAACACAATTTCATATTGTCAATATGGTTTAGATATAATGAAACCAACAGATATATGGAATAATTGTGATAATTGGATTCCTCGGCCAATGTGCAAACCCGGGGCATCATGTCATCAAAGAGCTGGAAGAGGAGCTAAAAATGGAGTTCAAGGAATTTATAATTTGGAATGGGAAAAGAAACGAGGAGGTTCTGCTAGAGCAAGGGCAGTTATTCCATCAGAATTATTCCATGAGATATTTAATTCTATAAATATTAATAGTGCTAAGAAATCAGAGGGGGTTTTATAGTGTTAAGCTTAACTAAAATCAAACGGGCGTTTGAATCGCCTTAGATAGTTTTCACGAATAATGGAATTTAAAATAAGTAAAGAAAATAAAGAAAGAATGTATCATGTATGGTTATTCTCTATGCTGATAACTGTAAATATATTCTTTGGAATATTTGTATGGATACCATCAGACTTATCACCAAATTTTGCTTTATTGTTATGCACTTCACCATTTATTATTATGGAGTTTAAAAAAATTAAATTTAGGATTACGCATCTCAAACCTAAGACGAAATGAGATATTGTGGATACTGTGGGAATGCAATGTATACAAGTTTATGTGGTATGTGGGTTGGAGGTATTTATAGAGAAGTACACAATAAATGTAAAAAGGATTTTATTGATGCACAAATAATTATGTTTAAGAATATTCTAAAAAATCTAAAAGAAACTAGGGACGCAATCTGATTAAGATGAGAACCCAACAAACAATAAACAAACTTGAAAAAGAACTTGAAACTCCTAAGAAAAATATGTGCTCTCAGTATTATTGTGCTAGAAGTCAGAGGGTTACAGAACTCTGGGCTGATCTAGGAACTAAAGGCACAAGTGGCTATGAGATTATAGGATGTTACAAATGTAACGGGCATAGAATAAAATGTGGAGCTTATGTTAATATAGGATGAACCCAACTGCTGCAGCTGCCGGATTCTGGGAAACCTCTAAGAACTTCTTAGCTTATAATATTGGGAATAATATTGATTTAACTATTGGGGATAGCATCTTTATATTAATATTTATTATAGTTATAGGGTTTGGATTATATATAGGGCTTAAAGCAGGAAGAAACATTTAAATACTCTCATTCTTTCTTTCTATCTATGAGAGAGGTTAGATATATCAATTTAGCGTTATCTAAAGAGCAATTTAGCGACGCTGAAGAGTTAAAACAACAAATAGGCTCTACTTCTTGGGAAATATTTTTTAATAACTTAATTGAAGAAAGGAGAGCTGCAAGATCGTAGAGATAATAGGAATAGAAACAGGATTTGATTTAACTGGCTTTGTCGGTTCTTCAATAGGTGGCTATATCTTAATGTTCTTTATTGCTATTGTTGCTTTAGGTATTGCTGGAGCTGCTGTTTGGTTTTATCTACAAAATAAGAAGTTTAAATTTAAAATAGTTATCTTTGAGAATATTTCTGGCCAAGGTTGGGCTGTTACTGGAAGAGATAAGGCTAGATATTTAAGATTAAGCAAAGATGGAACAGAAGTATTCTGGTTAAGAAAAAAGAAGATGCCTTTAACTGCTTATGGAAAGAAAATGAACACAAATGAGTATTGGTTCGCTGTTGGGCAAGATGGAGGCTGGTATAATATAGTTCTTGGAGATTTAGATGCTAAGATGGGAACTCTTGATATAGAGCCTGTTGATAGAGATATAAAATATGTTTCCGTCGCTATGAGAAAGAACGCTGCTGAAAATTATGGCCCTAAAACTACTTTTATGGATAAATATGGCTCTTGGATTCTTGGAGGGATTACATTAATAATATTATTTGCTGGGCTTTGGTTTCTAATTAGTGAAATGGCTCACACTGCCTCAGCTTTAACTTCTGCTACTAAAAACTTTGAGAAAATGGTTGAGCCGTTATCTAAAGCTCTTGGGCATATTGATTCTATATTAGCTGGTGGAACTGGCTTGGAGGCTGCCCAATGATATTAGAAGTTTTATTTGGATTAGTTGTTGTCCTTGTTATGGCTTTTGTTGCTGTTAAACTTTGGGATGATTTTAAAATGAAAAAGTTGAGAAGGGGGTATAATGAAAATGAAGACAAAGGAAGAAGAGTTGAAGACTTCTACTCCGGAAGTAACAGAGGAAAAGCTAATGTTGGAGAACCAATCTTACAAGACGATGTTGAATATGCAAAACAAGCTATTTTATCGGGCAGAGAAGTTGGAACTGATAACTCAGATAAGCCAACAGATAGCGAACTTAACCTCAACCATAGATACTAGATTAGAAGATATGAATAAAATCCTATTAGCTAAGAAGTAATCTTAAAATAAATTTTTCTTTTTCTTTTCTTTATTTTTGCGGAAAACTATCCCTTTCTTTCTCGTTGCTTTCATTAAACCTGGTTTTTGTTTATACTTCATTATTATTTCCTCCTTCTAACTTATTCTTAAACTATGAATGAGAGGCCTCCGGATGCTTTTCAGTTTCCCCCGGTGGGGTCTATCCTCTCAATTATGCCTAGTCAGTTCTAAAATTAAATAGAACCTCCTTGTGCCTGTTGTGTTTGCCTTGCTCTCATCACTAGGAATACTATTAAACCTAATAATAGAACAGCAACTGCAATAGTGAACATTGTTGGAATCTTATATCCTACACTTGTAACTCCTGTAGTTAAGTTTCCAATAAGTTGGTCAGTTGTATTATCCATTACTGAATTTGCAGTTAATAGATTAGCATCTGTTAAAACATTCAAAGATACAAACCCAATAACAATCAGAAATATCAATCCGATAATACCTCCAACCAAAGCTCCAATTTGCCCAGCAGCTCCTTTCTTGTTAGTTCTCATAATTAAATAGAACCTCCTTGAGCCTGTTGTGTCTGCCTTGCTCTCATAACTAGGAATACAATTAAACCTAATAATAGAACAGCAACAGCAATTGTGAACATTGTTGGAATCTTATTTCCTACACTTGTAACTCCTGTAGTTAAGTTAGCAATTAAACTATCAGTTGCAGTGTCCATAGCAGATCCACTTGTTAATAGATTAGCATCTGTTAAAACATTCAAAGATACAAACCCAATAACAATCAGAAATATCAAACCAATGATACCTCCAACTAAACCTCCAATTTGCCCAGCAGCTCCTTTCTTATTCTTTCTCATATTAATTCGCCCCCTTTCAAAAATAATAAAACCATTAATATATAACACTAATTTATCTTTTAAAGCTGTGTGAACAGTGTAACAGGGTGGATTTGTGGGTTAAAAATCCATTTCTTGAACGGGTTTATTACTATTGGGTCGTGAAACGGGAAATTGGATTTCTGGATTGTGCGAACTTTGCTCCTTGTAGTCTACATACCACTTGCTACAAGTGTTCCTAGTTACCCCTAATGCCTCACTTATATTTTCATGGCTGATGCCTGGATTTGATTTAAGATGCTCATATATTTTAGAGTATATTGTCGCCATCATTTTTCTCTCAGCTTGATAGGCTGTTGGGCCTGGCTCATGCTCATCCTTATCATCAACCATATCCTTATATTTCTTTTTCTTATACTCCTCAGTTTCCTCCAAGAGATTCGGAAAGAATGTATACTGACTAAAGAATCCAGAGTTAAAATCCGGGGTTGCTAAATCATAGTTCCATTCCTTTTTCCCCCGGAGATACAATTTCTTTTTTTGATTAGGGCCATAGAAATCAAATACTCCTCGCTCAAACCTTCCATGAAATTTAACATTGATTAAACAATGACTCCTCGCTAAAGCATAGAACTTAGGGAGCTCAAAGAAAGATGGAATGATTAAAATTAATATTTGATTAAGCTGTCTACATTTCCTAAAGTATCTTTTCAATTCAACAGCTGCCTGTTTCATTCCATGCGTTGTTAAATCATCTCCCTCATCTAAAAGGTTAACAGAGTATTGAGGATTCTTAAAACTCTGATCTACTAACTGCTTTGCTTGTAGTGCAACATTCTTAGAAGTGAAAGTATTATTAGTTCCATGTAACTTATTTATTTTATCAGTTAAGTAACAGGCTATATGAGTGGCCATAGTTGTTTTTCCATTTCCAACACTATCATTCCCAGATATAATAATTAAGAAGTGCATATCATTAACAATCCTCTCAGCGTATACATCTAAGTTCTCTGCAAGATGTTTAGAGATATAAGCTCCATCGGATTTCTGTCCAGGGAATGTTCCCTTAGGGTATTCTTCTTCTAGGAACTTCATAAATCAATAGCTGCCTCTGATGCGTTTTTCTTTTTAGGGGAAGAGTAACCATGAGCCTCCACTTGCCCTCTAGCAAAATCTTCAAACATTAACATAACACTACTAAGCACATCCCAATTTTTAACATTAACTATTTTCCTAGTTTTAGTTTCTTCAAAGTTCGCTGCCTTATGTTCTTCATGTATAGGCCTGTAATCTAATAGATCATTAACTAACTTCCTATAAGATTTAAACATCTTATTCTCACCCATCTTCATTAGAGGAGCAACCTCATAACATAAACTAATAAGTTCAGAGATTATTATTTCATAGTTGTATTTATTATACAAAGGATTGAAAGCTAATTGATTAGTTCTCAAATTGTTTATTGTTTCTTGGGCCTTATGGATTCTCTCCATTTTTAAATAAGCCTCATTAAAACTAGATTCCTTATTGTAAGCATCAACCATCTTAGATAGAAAGAAAGAATGAAACTATTTAAAGGTTTCCAAAGCCTTTAAATAGTTGTTTTTGTTTTCTCTGTTACGCTGTTACGCATTTGCGTTACACTGTTACACACATGGATAAAGAGATGAAAGAAATAATTAATAGCCCTAAGTTTTTATATTCTCTTGCTGTGTTGTTTTTATTTATTTTTTCTATTGCTGTTGCTGATATATTTTATTCCACTACGAGAGAACAACAAGATTTCAGCGTTAGTGTTCCTCAATATGTATTTGAGGATGATGATTATATATCGTTAAGTTTCGAAGATAAGTTAAAAGTATTATCTGTTAAATCTGATATTGATAAAGGAATGAGTTTTAATTCCATAGCATTAAAATTAAAATATATAGGGCCTTATAACTAATGGTTTTTGATCCTAAAAAATTCTTTGCTCCAGGTGGTGGGACTAAAATAATTACAAAGCCGGAAGAAAAGAAAAAGGCATTTGAAGAAATAGTTGAGAGAGGAGGAACAACAGGGAGGAGGAGTTCTAGTGGAGGAAGTTCTGGTGGAAGTTCTAGTGGAGGAGCTAGTTCTGGAAATGCTGCGAGAGCAGCAGCTGCAAGACAACAGGCAGCAGCTCAGGCAGCAGCTCAAGCAGCACAACAAGAGGCTGCTAGACAACAAGCTGCTAAAGTAGAGGCTGCTAGACAGATAGAACAAAAGAGAGTTGCTGCTGTGGAAACACAAAAGAACTTAGAAAAAACTAAAGTTCTTAGAGATAGAAAAATAATTAGGACTGCCAATGTTCAAGCTGGAGATATTAGGGTTAAAGAAAGTATACCAATAAAATATAATATCCCTATTCCTAGTGGACCTAAGAAAAGAAGAACATTCAAAGAAAGAATAGGAAAGGCTGATGCTGCTGTTTCAAAAAAGTTATATAAAATTACAGGGTTTTCTAAAGAACAAGGAGAAAAACAAAAAAGGGATTTGATAGAAACAACTGCTGGTATGGGGAGATTGAATAAAAGATTATATGGAGTTGAACAAACAATAATTTCTGAGGCTATTATTAAACCATTCACAAATATTATACCAGCCACAGATAAGAATAAGGCTCTGTTAAGTATAGCAGAACAAACTATACCAGCTTTTATTGCTAAACCAGGTTATGCTATGAGGCAAGGATTCATAGCAACCGGAGGAGCAGTTACTGGAGCTGTTGGAACTATAGGCCAGAAAACCATTGATGAGCCTGTTAGCCAAACTGGAAAATATGTTGCTCTCGGAGCTGCTGGTTATGGAGTTGGATTAGGCCTTGCTGGGCTTGGTTATATAGGAACTACAACTGGAGTAACTACGGCTATAACATCTGGAGCTTTTGCTGGTGGGACAAGTTCTTTAATTATTCCAGCTGCTCAAGTTGCTGCTGGTTCTTTAGGTATAGCTTTTATAGCCAAGAAAGGAATAGAGGTTTATGAAGCTCCAAACATATTTGAGAAGGGTGGAATTATAGGAGAAACATTATTAGAAACTACAGCTGTTGCTGGAGGTGTTATCTCTGGGCAACAAGATGCTGTTAAGATTGGAGATATAATTAGAACTAGAGGGAGAACAGAAGTTCCGGTTGAGGAGTTTGTTATTCCAAATGTATTAAGTGGGAAAACAAAATTTGTAGAATCTAAGAGTTATGGTTATCAAGGGCCAAGGAAAGGCCAAGTTACAAGAAAACAAAAATTTGATTTAAATATATTTGAAAATAGCCCAACTACATCTCATGTTACCCCAGATAAATTTTGGAAAGATACGATAACTACTGCTAAAAGTTCTTCTGAATTTCCAGGGCTTTATACTGCTCCTTCCTCTTCAGTTCACTTTGCTAAAACAGGTGGTAGCAACTCAAAGATTTCACTTGTTGGAACTGGTAATATAAATGCTGGAAAACCAGCTGTTGCACAATTCTCAAGTTTAAAATTCACTACTAGTCAGAGTGGATCTAAGGCTTTTATAACAGGAGTTAAGCCAGAGATAGAGGCTGTTATACCTGTTGGCCAGGAGTTCTCAAAGATGATTCCTTCAATAGCAAGTGGTGGAAAGGGGAGTTTTTTTAAATTTAGTGGAAGAAGAATACCAGTTGATTTATTTGGAGCATCAACTACAGGAGCTCCAACAAGTTCAATAGGAACTATAGGAACATCTGGGGCTGGTTTGTTTTCTTCAGCTGCCTCATCATCTTCAGCATCTTTCATTCCAAGTTATTCTATTGTTAACCCTATTTCTATCTCAGTTGCTGGAGTTGCCTCAAGTTATAGAAATAGTATTCAAGATACATCCCCCACATTTAATTTCAGCAAAAACAATTATTCCATAACATCAACCACAACAAAACCAACTTATACATCTTATTTAGTTCCTCCTCAATCTGAACCAACAATTAGTTCCCCAACTTATACCCCAAGTTCTCCTAGGCCAAGCAGAAATAGAGGTGGAGGTGGCTCATCTTATATTACTCCTAGTTATCCCAGCCCTGTTCCTCCTATTCCTAGTCCTCCCAGCCCTGTTCCAAGTGGTGGAGGCTCTTCTGGAAATGATATTACTCCTCCTGTTTATGTTCCATCTGGAGGAAGTAGTGGAGGTTACACAGATTTAACATCTTCAGTTAATACATATAATAAACCTCTTGCTCCATTCAAAATGAAACAACCCTCCTTTAGAAAACAATTCGGTTCTTTCGGAGTTTCAATTAGGAGAGGTGGAAAGTTCTTTAATGTTGGAAGTTTTAAAACTCAGAAGTTAGCTTTTGCTAGAGGGAAGAGTTTAACATCCTCAACCTTAGCTGCTACATTTAAATTAAGTGGTATAGGAAAATTACCTAAAGCTCCCAAAGGATTTTATACTAAGAGAGGTGGAGATAGTATATTGTTCATTGAGAAGAGAGGAAAAAGATTAAGTAAGAAATCAGAAACAAAAGAAATAACAGCAGCTAAAAAGAAGAAGGCAAAGCCTAGGAAGAAAAAGAAATGATTGATGAAGACACAATACAAAAATATCAGAACGAACTTAACGCAGCAAAAGTAGAGGCTGGAGTGCAAGGATTAGCTAGGCAGCAACAGGAGGCTTTTATGCAGAACAATGAAGGTTCAATGGTTAAAGAACAATTAGATTTAAGCGAGGAGATAGCTAGGATTGATTATTTAATTAAAGGTTATTCTTTAGAACCAAATGCACAAGGGGAACTTGTTTGGGTTAAGCCTGTTAACAATGATATGGTTATATTCACAGAATACGGGATTCATCTTATAAGAAATACCATCTGCTGGTATTTAAATAAAAATTTATTGTTATCTAACTTTGATGATGCAACCATTAGAAAAAAGATGTGGGATTTCACTAATGATTTAATCGATACTATCTTTATGGAATATGATAAAGTTTTCTTATATCCAGATGTTAAGGAATGTATAGCTGTATTAAAAGATAGAATTGATAAACAAACTGAGATTGCTGTTTATGCTAAAGAGGTTGCTGGGCTTGAGGCTAACGAGAAAGAAATAAGAGCAGAGAAATTTTCAGCTATTGAAAATAAGATTGAGTTAGAGCTTGAGAAGATTAAACAAACTATTATTAAAAATAAGCTGAAGAGATATATGATAACAATTAGGGTTATCCAGGATGCTGTTCATGCAACATATATGAGAGCTTGGAAAGGATTGGAGAGAGGAACTCTAAGACAACACACACATATTTCAGAAACAAGAGGAAATCCTAGTTTCCAACCACAACAAAACTCTGGAGGGATATTTCCTTGGCAAAAAAAGTAATTCTATTATTATTAGGAATGTTGCTACTATTTAGTTTTAGTTTTGTTTCTGCTATACCTCCTGTTCAAATATCTGACCCAACAACAGGATTAACAATATCTTATCCTAAGATTGAATATGTTAAAGCTGGAGAAGAGTTTAATTTTCACGCTCATGTTTTCAATACTACAAATGGCTTAGCAGTTACTAACACATCTACAAGCTGCTTTTTCCATGGTTATTATTCTAATGGAACTCATGTAATTAAAGAGAATATGACTTTTGAAAGTGGTGGAGTTGATTTTGCTATCACTATCCCAGCTGTTCTTATTGTCTCTGGAAGATATACTTGGATTGTTCAATGTAGTTCTGCTGAAGCTGGTGGGTTTATTTCTGAACAGATTGTCATATCATCAACAGGAGAGCAATTAGAAACAGGGGATGCTATTATTTATTCAACTCTAGTTATATTTTTATGTTTATTATTTGGATTATTATTATATATCCTAAGTATCATTCCAAGAGATACAAAAAGCGAAGATGATTTTGTTATTAATGTTTCTAAGCTAGAATATTTGAGGCCAATAGTTCTAGGATTAGGATGGATATTATTAACTTCCATAATGTTTATTGTAGCTAATGTTGCTGTTGGATTCCTAGATGCTGGATTACTTGGAGAATTCTTATTTATGATATTTAGATTGATGGGATTATCTAACTTAATAATTATTCCATTATGTATAATTAAAATGATACAAAGAATTGTTTTAAGTAAGGAGATGATGGGATTAGTTGAGAGAGGAGTTGAATTTAAATGAAAACAAAAAGCAGAACTGCTAGAGTAGATGATAAGTTATTTAGCGATCTATGGAAGGCTGGAGCTGTGAGAGTTGAGAGGAAACTATCTAACTGCAGCCCCAGAGAAATGACTATGCCTAAAATATCTAACCTTGCTACAAGATGCCCAAGTTATACAAAGTTACTAGAAGAATTAAAAAACCTCCCGGAGAAGAAATATGGAAAATAAGAGAGGGCAGATGTGGAGCACTATTATAATAATTGGTGGATTAATAGCTTTAGTTCTATTAATAGCTGCTATGACAATAGGATGGGGAGTTGTTAAATCTGCTACTGATATTATAATCCCAGAGATTGCTAGTATTGGAGAAGTATTACCTGGAGCTAATGTTTCTGAATATGCTGATTATACTTTAATTCCAGCTGGTAATATATTAGATAATGCTGGTTTGATGATGGGATTAATATATATTATAGGATTAGTTGGATTGCTTGGCTATGCCTTTATATTTAGAAATAACTTTAATGGTTGGGTTGCTATGTTTTTTGTTGCTAGTGTTCTATTATTAATAATGTTATCTATATTTGTATCTCAATATTATGAATCATTCTATCTGGACCAGAACGAACTTGGAACTATATTAAGAAGTGCTACTCTAGTTTCATTTTTAATAATTCAATCTCCAGTAATTCTAACAATCATAGCTTTTATTGCTGGTATTATATTATTCACAGGAAATAGGGAGGATTCGTATAATGTCTAAAAAACAGCGAGGGTATAAAAATAATAAGCGTTTAGGGCTATCCTCAGCAATCTTTCTTATGGTAGTGGTATGTTTCATAGCCTTAATTCCATCAGTTTCAGCCTTAGAATTTGATAATGTTAAATCTTATGATTCAAACACAAGAATAGTTACAATAAAAAACGCTTTCGGATTAGGGGATACAATAGGGCAAGCAAGATTATTAACGCCCTTAAATGTTAAAGTTGGTTTAGGTTATCAACAAGTGGCAGAATTTGAACTATCGGCTTATCAAGATTATAATGATGCCTTAAAACAATTCACTTTCACAGATTTAAAGAAAAAAGAGAAAGTTAATAGAGATATTGATATTAAATATTTAAGTTATGAAGATGTAATTGTAGATAATTATAAAGATATTATAACAGGTTACACAGAAAACAGAACAGCTATTACAGAAAAAGTTAAAGATGGTTCTCATATTGAAAGTAGAAAAGTTTGGAATAAAATAACCCCAGCCGATTTAAAGGAAAATGAAGTTTTAACTATTGGAATATTCACTAATGTTCAAGAGGGAGATTATGTTGATTGGATTCCAACTATCTATGGAGTAGAAGTAGAAGAATGGGCAACATGGACAGCTGATTTGAATACTAATTTAATATCTTATTGGGCTATGGAAGATGCAA
>Ga0307992_1000826_pt1 | contig 19025 bp, 13 predicted proteins | sample EllFjometagen133_FD_203162 | JGI IMG/M metagenome (GOLD analysis project Ga0307992, IMG submission 203162) | Marine microbial communities from Ellis Fjord, Antarctic Ocean - #133 | ecosystem: Environmental > Aquatic > Marine > Unclassified | place: Southern Ocean | collected 2014-10-08
GCGATATTTAAGCAATAACCTCATCACCTCTTCTTCTCCTCTGCTCTCTGCTCTCTGCTCTTCTCCTCATCACCTCATCTCCCCATCTCCTTTTCCCCTTTTCTCCCAGTCGCCCCATCGCCCTATCGCCCCCTCGCCTTTTCTCCTCTTCTCCTCCTCTGCTCTCTGCTCTCTGCTCTCTGCTCTCTGCTCTCTGCTCTCTGCTCTCTGCTCTCTGCTCTCTGCTCTCTGCTCTTCTCCTCATCTCCTCTCCTTAACAATACCATAAAAAAGAATATTCAACATATTTTCCGATCTCATTTCCGGTTCATCAGACACTTTGTGCCAGAACAATGGGATCTCAAGTCCTTTCATTGCTGTAAAAATTGCAATTGCTGTCAGTTCAGTATTCTCAATCCTGAATTGTCCCTGCTCAATTCCTTTATTAAGTATCCTTTGAATGGTCATTATCTCCTCACTGTTATAGCGCTCCCTCACTTTTTCAATAAAATCAAAATGACTAAGATCATCACTAAAAACAGCATTATAATAATTAGAAAGTTTATGTAGTACCTGCATCCGCACTGATATGTAATTCTTTAATTTTTCTTTCGCTCCATTACTCCTTTCCAGTGCTTTAGTCAGCTCCCCTATTAATATATCAGCCTCATAAATAACTACCTGTTCAAAAACCTCTTCTTTACTTTTAAAATAGTAATACAGAGAACTCTTCCCCATACCTGTCTTTCGGGCAATATCAGACATGGTGGTTTTACGAAACCCAAACCGGCTGAAAATATCACCCGCATCAATTACAATTTTCCGTTTTATCTTTTCTTTATCTATCATCACATATATTATAAACCCAGAATCTTCTTCCCTCTTCTTCTCCTCTTCTCCTCTGCTCTCTGCTCTCTGCGCTCTGCTCTCTGCTCTTGCTTCTCTTCATTCTCCACTCAACTCTTTTCCATCCCTAAGTCAACCTGCTTCTTTGCAAGGTTTGCAGATAATATTTTTACCTTAACAGTATCACCTAACTGATATTGGTTCCTTGATTGTCTGCCAATAAGCCTGTAATTCTCTTCATCAAATTCATAAAAATCATCATCAAGCTCCCTGATAGAAATAAGTCCTTCACATTTGTTTTCAATAATTTCAACATATAAACCCCAATCTACAACCCCTGTAATAATTCCGTCAAATTTTTCCCCTATCTTATCTTTCAAAAACTCAACCTGTTTATACTTGATTGATGCACGTTCTGCATCCACTGCTTTACGCTCCATTTCTGAGGCATGTTTGCATAAATTCTCATATTTATCCTCGCTTTTTGACGGTAAGTTATTCAGATATGCCTCCAGTAAACGGTGCACCATCATATCAGGATACCGGCGAATAGGCGAGGTAAAATGAGTATAATGATCAAATGCTAATCCATAATGACCAATATTATGTGTTGAATAAACCGCTTTAGCCATTGAGCGTAATGCAAGTGTCTCAACCAGATTTTGTTCTCTTTTCCCCTGCACAGATTTTAATAAACTGTTCATTGAGAGGGATAATTTTTTTTGTGATGTAGTATCAATTTTATGCCCGAACCGTTTCAGTATATTTGAAAATGACTCAAGCTTTTCCTGTTTAGGTTTATCATGGATCCGGTAGACGAAAGTTTTAGGGGTTTTCCCTGACCGTTTGGATATATATTCGGCAACTCTTCTGTTGGCAAGCAACATAAATTCTTCGATAAGCTGATTTGATTCTTTCTGCTCTTTGAAAAACACTCCAAGGGGAGTTCCTTTTTCATCAATATTAAATTTCACCTCAACTCTTTCAAAATCCAGCGAACCTTTTCTGTGCCTTTTTTCACGAAGTTTCTGAGCCAGCATATTTAATTGCAATATCTCACTGCTTAAGTCCCCCTTCCCTGTTTCAATAACCTGTTGAGCATCACTATATGCAAACCTCCTCTGCGATCGTATCACAGTTTTTCCGAACCATTCTTTTTTCACAATTACCTGCTCATCCATCTCAAATACTGCCGAGAAGCAAAGCTTATCTTCATCAGGTCTCAGGGAACAAACTTTGTTTGACAGTTTTTCAGGAAGCATCGGAACAACCCTGTCAACCAGATAAACAGATGTTCCTCTTTGCCTGGCTTCTTTATCCAGAATAGTACTTGGTGTAACATAATGTGTGACATCTGCAATATGGATCCCTACTTCCCAATTACCTCCTGGTAGCTTCCGTAAAGACAATGCATCATCAAAATCTTTTGCATCCTCCGGATCAATTGTGAAAGTCAGGGTTTTTCTGAAATCTCTCCTCCGTTTGTATTCCTCCTTTGGAATAATATCCACAACTTTCCCGGCAGCATTATTTACCTCATCATCAAATTCATAGGGTAACTCAAACTCCGCGAGGATAGCATGCATTTCCACCTCATGTTCCCCCGGCATACCCAGGACATCAACAATTTCACCAAAAGGATTTTTAACCTTATCCGGCCAGTCAACAATTCGTGCTACTGCTTTTTGTCCGGTTTTTGCACCCTTTAGTTTATCTTTTGAGATAAATATATCATATGGCATTTGCCTGTTTTCAGGTATCAGAAACGCAAAATTCTTTGATACCTCAACAATCCCGACAAATTTTGATCTGGCACGTTCAATAATTTCAACAATTTCCCCTTCAAGCCGGCGGGTTTTTCGCCTGGCAAACAAAAATACTTTCACCCTGTCACCCTGAAGAGCATGTTTCAAATTTGCCTGAGATACAAAAGCATCCTCCTCCGTATCGTCAGATACTATATATGCCGAACCATGTGCTGTAAGATCTACTTTACCAATTATATAACCACCTTTTGATTTAAATCTATACTTGCCTGTATGTACCTCTTCCAGTAACTTCCCCGCTTTTAATTCACTCAAAATTTCGTTTATAAGCTTCTTTGTCGTGGAATCTTTTATTCCCAACCTGCCTGCAATTTGTTTATAATTGTATGATTGATTCGGATTGTTCGAAATAATTCCTGTTATACTGTTGGTCAGGCTCTTTTTGTTAAAAATTCCTTTCCCCTTTTTTTCTTCTCTTTTCTTTTTCTTCATATTGTTGTTTATTAAACTCTAAAAGTAAGGAAATAAAACAATATTCTCCTTTTCACCCCTTCTTCTCTTCGCCTCATTTCCTCATCACCTCATTTCCCCATCACCTACTCTTCTCCTCTAGAATACTTCCTTCGCAACATCCTTAATACTTCCCGCCATACCCAATGTAAAATAGTGTACTACCGGAACACCAAATTCAATTAATTCGCGACTCTGCTCAATTGCCCACTCAATACCAACCTGCTTCACTGCCTCCGGAGTTTTACATTTCAGTACTTCCTTAACTAATGTTTCCGGAAGATCAATGCCAAATGTCTTAGGCAAATAGGTGAGATGATTCTTTGATCCCAGGGGTTTGATACCCGGTACAATAGGCACATTAATCCCCCTGGCTCTGCATTGTCTTTCAAATTCAAAGAAATCCTTATTATCAAAAAACATCTGGGTAACTATAAAATCAGCCCCTGCTTCAACCTTTTTCTTCAGAAAATAATAGTCAGAATCCCTATTGGGAGACTCAGGGTGCTTTTCCGGATAACCGGCTACTCCCATCGAAAAATCTGTAGCAGTCATATTACCTTCATCCAGATATTTCCCCCGGTTTAAATTCGCTATCTGTTTTACCAGCCCCAATGCATTTGAATGTCCCTCGGGTTCAGGAATAAAATGTTTTTGCTCCGGTGCCGGATCTCCCCTGACCACCAACAGGTTATCAATCCCGAGAAAATGAAGATCAATTAATGCATATTCAGTCTCTTCCCTTGTAAAACCACCACAAATAATATGAGGGATTACCTTGACTTTATACTTATATTTAATTGCAGCAGATATAGCCACTGTGCCAGGACGTTTCTTTACTACGGTTTTTTCCAATAATTGATCCTTCCGTGTTTTATACACAACTTCCTCCTGGTGATATGTAACGTTTACATACAAAGGATTAAATTCCATCAATGGATCGATTGTCTGATATATACATTCAATGCTTTTACCCTTTAACGGAGGTAATAATTCAAATGAAAACAATGTTTTTTTTGTGTTCTTCAGTATGTCAATGATCTTTTTAGCCATAATTAAACTGTTATAAGTTGAAAGTTGAAAGTAATTAGGTTCTGAGTTGTATTTTTCATTCTACATTTTCCTATACTGGTTACTGGTCACTGGTTACTGGTTACTGGTCACTGGTCACTGGTTACTGGTTACTGGTTACTAGTCACTGGTCACTGGTTACTGGTCACTGGTTACCGGTGCTTTGAACCTTAAACTCTTCTCATCTTCATTCTTCCCTTTTGCTCTCTGCTCTCTGCCCTCTGCCTTCTTACTACCTACTTTTTACTTCTTACTTTTTCTTCGTCCTCTCGCCCCCTCGCTCAGTCGCCCAGTCGCTTCTTTTCCTCCCCCCATAGTCTTCCACCTGGTCTTCCTGTATTTTCCCCACATCAAAATACGATGCTTGCGGATGCGCAAAGATCAGCCCGCTTACTGATGCAGCAGGGACCATCATAAAATTTTCTGTAAGAGTTATACCAATATTTTTTCCCACATTTAATAGTTTGAAAATTTTATCCTTTTCAGAATGATCGGGGCAGGATGAGTATCCATATGCGGGACGAATACCCTGGTATTTCCCCCTGAAAAGATCATTAATTGATAACCCTTGATCTTTACTAAATCCCCAAAATTCATTTCTTACCCGCTGATGCAAACGCTCTACAAACGCTTCAGCCAATCTGTCAGCCAGAGTTTTAAGCATTATTATTTGATAATCATCGCTCCGGCTGTCCAACCCGGCAACCCATTTATCCACTCCAAATCCTGCCGATACAGCAAAAGCACAAAGATAATCTGGTATCCCCGATTCTACCGGGGCAATATAATCAGCCAGGGAGCGGTTATCTCCGGTACTGGTTTTTTCTGTCTGCGACCGAAGCATATTAAAAACCGTTAAAACCCTGTCCCTTTTTTCGTCAGCATAGACTTCAATGTCATCGCCTTTTGCATTTACCGGGAAAACAGCAAACAGGGCACGTGCATCAAGAATCTCCTCCCGGATAATACGATCAAGAAATTCCTGAGCATCTTCAAAAAGCTTACGGCTTTCTTTTCCCCTTTCAGGATGATCCAATATCTCCGGGTATTTTCCCTTTAGTTCCCAGGCATGAAAAAAATATGTCCAGTCAATATATGGCATTATTTCTTCGAGTGAGTATTTTTTAAACAGGTGAATCCCGGGTTTCTCCGGAGCAATTACATCCTTCTCCGACCAACTGATCCGGAATCTTCTTTTTCGTGCCTCCTTCAGGCTAATAAATTTTTGCTGAACTTTTTTCCGTGTCTCTCTTAGCCTTGCATAATCAGCACGAATATCCTTCAGAAAGCCGGTCCTTTTTGTTTTTGAGATCAGTTTGCTTACAATCTCTGCACTTCTTGAAGCGTCTTGCACATGTATCACTCCTGCCGAATATTCAAGATCAAGTTTAACTGCAGTAAACATTTTTGAAGTGGTTGCACCTCCTACTAACAATGGAATATTTAACCCCGCTTTTTCAAGCTCTTTTGTTAAATGAACCATTTCGTTCAACGATGGGGTAATTAACCCACTGACACCTATAATATCCACCTGGTTTTTCTTTGCTTCTTCAATAATACTCTCAACTGTTTTCATTACACCGATATCAAGCACTTCATAGTTATTACAACCCAGAACAACCCCTACAATATTCTTCCCAATATCATGCACATCCCCTTTTACTGTTGCAAGAAGGATCTTCCCCGATTTATTCAATTTATTTGCTTTTCCCGGTTTTTCAAGTTCTATAAACGGTTCAAGAAACTCCGTAGCCACTTTCATAACACGTGCACTTTTAACCACCTGTGGCAGGAACATTTTTCCTGACCCAAAGAGATCTCCCACACGGCTAATCCCAAGCATTAATGGACCTTCAATAATGTCAATTGCTGAAGGATACTGTTTCAGAGCTTCTTCTACATCTTCTTTTATGTATTCATTAATACCATGAACCAGGGCATAGATCAATCGCTCTTCGGTTGGCCCTTCTCTCCATACTTCCTTTGCCTTTTCAATCTGACCGGTCTTTTTAATTTTCCCTGCAAATTCAATAAGTCTTTCAGTAGCATCATGGCGCCGGTTAAAAATAATATCCTCAACCCGCTCTAACAGATCTGCCGGAATTTCATCATATATCGTAAGTGTTCCGGCATTAACAATTCCCATATCAAGTCCCGCTTTTATAGCATGATAAAGAAAAGCCGAATGCATAGCTTCCCTGATAATCTGATTGCCTCTGAAACTGAATGATAAATTACTTATTCCACCACTCACCTTTGAATAGGCAAGATTCTCCTTGATCCAACGGGTAGCCCTGATAAAATCAACAGCATAATTATTATGTTCATCAATACCCGTTCCTATTGTAAGTATATTGGGATCGAAAATAATATCTTCGGGAGGGAATGCTACTTGTTTTGTTAAGATTTCATAAGCACGGTGGCATATTTTTATCTTATCTTCAAAATTGGAAGCCTGTCCATTTTCATCGAATGCCATCACCACCACAGTTGCTCCGTAATTTCTTATTATTTGTGCCTGATTTATAAATACCTGTTCCCCTTCTTTCAGACTTATTGAATTTACTACACCCTTCCCCTGAAGATTTTTTAAACCCGTCTCAATTACCGGCCATTCAGATGAATCTATCATAACCGGGATCCTGGCAATTTCAGGTTCGGCAGCAATTAACCTGAGAAATTTCTCCATTGCATTTTTCGAATCCAGCAAAGCCTCATCCATATTTATATCCAGTATCTGTGCCCCCCCGGTTACCTGTTGTTTTGCTACCTGTAAAGCCTCTTCGTATTTCTCTTCACGAATTAACCTGGCAAACTTTTTTGACCCGGAAACATTAGTCCGTTCTCCTATACTAATAAAATTGCTCCCCGGGAAAACTGTCAATGGCTCAAGTCCGCTTAACTTCAAGTTGTGTGATAATTGGGGAGGAATTCTTATTTCTGATTTTTCTGCCAGCTTTGCAAATTCTTTAATGTGTTCCGGAGTAGTGCCACAACAACCACCAATAATATTTACATATTTGTGTTCAAGAAATCCTTTTATATATGATGCCATTACCTTTGGTGATTCATCATATTCTCCAAACTGGTTTGGGAGCCCGGCATTGGGATATACACTTACATACCACGGGGCTTTTTCGGATAATTCTTTAATATATGGTTTCAGCTCCTTTGCACCCATTGAGCAGTTAAGCCCTATACTCAGAAGGTTAGCATGTGAAACAGAAGCTATAAACGCTTCGGGTGTTTGCCCTGTAAGCATGCGACCGCTGGAATCAGAAATAGTTACCGAAACCATTACCGGTATATTAATCTTTTTCTCAATCTGCAATTGCCTGATAGCATATAATGCTGCTTTGGCGTTAAGGGTATCAAATACCGTTTCAACCAACAACAGGTCAACCCCTCCATCAATCAAACCAGTTGTTTGCTCACTATAAATCTTCACAAAATCATCGAAAGACAGATCCCTGTACCCGGGATCTTCCACCCGTGATGAGAGGGAGGCTGTTTTATTGGTCGGGCCAATTGATCCTGCTACAAACCGGGGTTTGTTTTGATTCTTCAGGGTATATTCCGCAGCACAGGAAGAGGCAATTTTTGCACCTTCAAAATTTATGCGATATACATACTCCTCCATCCCATAATCAGCCTGGGATATGCGATTGGCACTGAAGGTGTTAGTTTCAATGATATCAGCTCCGGCATCCAGGTATTTCCTGTGAATATCACTAATAATCTCAGGTTGAGTAAGGTTAAGCAAATCGTTGTTGCCTTTTTGATCCTTTGAGACTAATTCGAACTGTTCACCACGAAAATTTTTCTCCTCCAGCTTATAAGACTGGATCATAGTTCCCATGGCGCCATCAAGCACAAGTATCCTTGATTGTAATATTGATTGTATTTTATTTATTTGCTTCATGCTTTTTCAACTACTAAGATCCATTTCAAAATCGCCACGGTATCCTATCTTATCACCCATAATAATTGCCACTGCGTAAAGTTCATCATTCTGTTTAAATATATCCAATTCTTTTTCAATATCCTCCCTGCTCTGAATTTGATTACAAATAGCAGTTGCATATTGATCAGCCAGCACTGTATCGGGGGAAACAACCATCACGGCATCCGCTTTACCAAAACTTTTGGAAAAACCTACTCTACCCGATGATGTACATATTCCCAATGAGGAACTGCCTTTTTGTATAATAATACCAACCTTTTCCGACAGTGGTGATTCTCCTGCAAAGATATGCACTACCAAAGGTTCCTGAACAGAAATAAAACAATCCCCACCATTTTCAATAACCAGCTCCCCGATACTGAATTTTTCAAGTAACTGTTTACCTATCTCTTCTGCAAATAAACCGGCTATTCCAGCCATAGGTCCTACACCCGTCTGTAATGAAGCTTTACACATCCTGGAAAAATAATTACTTGCTGCTTTCACCGGAATTACCGGCTTCAGTGAAGTAAAAAAGTCAGGATCTGTTCTGTAATAATCATTGAATTCCTGCCTTAACTTAACAGCCTGTTTGTAAACAACTTCAGGCATTGTCACTGTATAGGATTCTTTATCCACACCTATCCATAAATCAGTCTCCAAATACTGAACAGTAAAAAAGCGGAAACGATCTGATATCGTTCTGGTCCGGTATGTCCTTTGCTGGTACATCTATTAATAAAATTCTATTTTAAAAAGGTTTAACGGGCAAGCTTTCAAACATAACCCGCAAACAATACATTTTTCAGGTTTAAAATCCAATTCCCATGAAGGTTTTTTCATTGTTAGTGCATCTGTGAAACAAACTGCTGTGCAGGCTCCACAATGAATGCAATCTTCAAGTTGTAAGCTGATCTGCTTTGAAACCGGTGCTACCCCAATACCTTTATCTTTCAAATATTTTAATCCCCTTTCCATCTCATCCTTTCCGGTACGGAATTCGAGCAATAGCTTTCCCTCTTTCCCCGCGTTGATATCGGCTTTCAGAATATTGACTTCCATGTTGTAATCCTTTATAAGATTATATGTCAAAGGCTCATCTACCTTATCTGGTGGAAACGTGAGAACATATCTTTTTATATACATAATAGTTCATTTTAAAACTTTAATCCTTCAATTGTTGTACAGGCTTTGATATTAAAAATTCTCTATTTAAAATCCGGCCTTTCAACACATGGGCAATCTTCCTGGCCTTTTTAATACTTGATAATGGTGCTGTTTTGATCTTTTTCCCATTCACCCGGATGTATCCGGATTGTAACTCTTCATAGTTGGTAATTCCCAGTTGAGGTTTGCCGGAACTCCCATAATCAAAAATAGTAGTTTCAATCTGACGGTTACCAATCGATACTCCGGCTGCAATTTCTTCATCAAGAACAGGAATAGGAATACCGATGCCAACAAAAAGACTCACACCATATTTCTCAAAATAGGCAGCTTTAATATATTCGCTGCTCATTTTTTTCAGATCACCGATAACCGCGATAGTAGCAGCGTTATTTATGGGAATTCCATATTGATTTTTTTTCACTTCCGGATTAAACTGAGTTCCATTCCAGGATACGTAACCCTGAGCCCCACACAGAAAAATCCTTGTTCCAATCCCAATTATTCTTAAATCGGGATCATTTAATAAAGGACTTAATTCACCGGAAGTGGAATACATTGCATTTCCAAGCCCGGGCAATAATACACCCATGTAGGTATATTTTACCGAATCGGAACAGTTAACGGCTACTGAGTAATTCTGATAGGCATTTCTCGGATTAAACATAAATATTTCGTTTACTGAATCCTTATCAATCTGCCTTATGTCTTCCTTCCCCGGGTAACAATCTGTTCCTTTACCCCGGGCTTGCAGTTCCACTTTTTCTCCTTTAATCAATGCTTCGATTACATGAGCCCCGCCATATTTTATATCTGTCACCGATTCGGCAGTAGCCCCCAAATAAGCATCCACAGCAGCAATACCTGCATGAGCGGGAACCTGGTTAAGCAAAATTTTCTCCATCCTCACAGGAGGATCCGGATTTCCGAAATTGATAAAAATACCCGATGAACACATGGGTCCAAACGTTGCTGTTGTTATTACATCAACCGACCTGGCAATTTCAGCAGGTGATTTTTCGCGGGCCAGTTTAGTAACCTCTTCTGCAGTAAGGACAACCGCTTTCCCTTTTTTGATCTTTTCGTTGATCTCTTCGTATGTCTTTTTTATTCCCATTGGTACAATTTGTTACTGGTTACTGGTTGCTGGTTCAAAAAATTCTTCATGTATTTCACAAACCGCCTCTGTACAATCCTTATTATCTACGATAAAATAACTGACTACCTGTGATGCTCCGGACGAACTCATTTGCACATTAATCTTTTTTCTTGCAATAGCATTGAACAACCTGGCAGAAATGCCGTGATTCTCCAGCATTCCCTGTCCAACAACGGCAATCAGGGAGATGTTTCTGATCGCGATAATATCATTCACTACAGTTAGCGGAAGAGATTTAACCAGGGTTAAGGCTTTTTTCAAATCCTTTTTTGATAGTAACAGATTGATTGCGATCTGGGAGGTTATCACCGAACTGATGTTAATCCTGCCTTTATTAAGGATCGTGGTTACTTTAGCAAGGATCCCCGGCTTAATTCCAACTCCTGGTCCTTTTAGTTTTAAAAGGCAGAAATCATCACTGTATGTAACACTTTTTACTACACCTTCCCGTACCACTTCTTCTGAATTTACGATAGTCATAGGTTTGAATTTTTCCGTTCCATTATGAATATTAAAAACCCGTATAGGAATATGACAGTCCTGAATGGGTTCAACTGTTCGCGGATGAAGGATCCGGGCTCCAAAATATGCCAGTTCTGCTGCTTCCGCATAAGTTATTTTCTCCAGCAGTACCGGGTGGTTTACAATTTTTGGGTCGCCACTTAAAAAACCATTCACATCTTTCCAGATATCCAGGCTTTTAGCTTTAATGCATCTGGCAATGGCAGCCGCTGAATAGTCAGATCCACCCCTGCCCAAAATGGTTGTTTTCCCTTCCGGAGAAATTCCGAAAAATCCCGGAATAATGTAATGTATATCAGATGAGAGGGTTTGGCTCACTTTTTCTGATGATTTTTTGAAATCAACACTTGCATTTCCAAACGAACCATCAGTTATCAATGGAAGCTCCCCTGGATAAATCAGCTTGCAGTTAATATTATGGTATGCCAGAAGGTTTTTAAGTAAAATAGCACTCAACCGCTCTCCATACGACAATATAAGGTCTTCAAGAAAATCCGGGCTTTCCCCGATACAACTTACACCCAGTAAATACTTTTCTAATTCAAGAATACTTTCCCTGATCTGCAAATATGCTTTTTCTCCGGATTTTTTTTCTTTAAAATTTTCATTAATAATATTACGGTATAACTGTTCGAGATAAAAACTAACCGACTCACTTTCTGCTTCCTGATTCCGGATTTTAGCCATTTGATCAATTAGATAATCGGTAATCCCATAATTAGCCGAAATTACAATTACCAATGGTTTTTTATATGCTTTAATAATTTTTACAAGCCGAAGAACATCAGATTTCTTCCTGAGGTTTGAGCCTCCGAATTTGACAACAATATCAGGCATACGTTTAATTTTCATTAAAATAATTTAGAAAATAAAGGATGTATACAGGTGCCGGGAAACATCCTGCATTAAACTATTAGGGCCTTCAAACAATCAGATGTTCGAAGTTTATCGCATGCCCATAGGCATAACCATAATAAAATTATTGCAGATTAACGGATGTGATAAAAAATCCCTGAGAGTTCTTTGTTTCATGATTTCAGCATTTTAATTATTATTTCCTGCTTTATAGCAGGATTAGGTATTAGCACCTTCCTCATGGTATGAGGAGGTTGCTAGAGGGTCAAAGAGCCTATTCTCTCGCCTCTTCTTAATAATCAAACTTCCTGTGGAAGAATATTTGAAAATTGACTATAAAGTTAGAACGAATATTTTATTTCTCCAAAATATAACAAATAAAGTTTATTTGTAAGACTCTTAATCTTCTCAACTTATAAACTTCTCAACTTATAAACTTCCTATACAATAATTACTAATTTTGTCTTATAATCATTTGCGCCTTAAAAAAATGCAAGACTTATACATTTACAATACTCTGACCAGGAAAAAGGAAAAGTTTGAACCACTTAGTCCTCCCCACGTAGGCCTGTATGTCTGTGGGCCCACTGTTTATGGGGATGCCCACCTGGGACATTCCCGCCCGGCAATAACTTTTGATCTGCTGTTCCGTTATCTGAAGCACATCGGTTACAGGGTTAGATATGTAAGAAATATTACTGATGTCGGGCACCTTGTGAATGATGCTGATGAAGGAGAGGACAAAATTGCCAAAAGGGCAAAGGTTGAAAAGCTTGAACCGATGGAGGTGGTACAGCTTTATACCAACAGGTATCATCAGAATATGCGTCAATTGAATGTGCTTGAACCAAGTATTGAACCCCATGCATCAGGTCATATTATTGAACAACAAATATTTGCAAAAAAAATACTGGATAATGGTTATGCTTATGTAACAAATGGGTCGGTTTACTTTGATGTGGAAAAATATAATAAGGATTATCAATACGGAAAACTTTCCGGCAGGGTACTGGAAGATCTGAAAAGCGACACACGTCAACTTGACGGGCAAGGTGAAAAAAAGAATCCTTTTGATTTCGCCCTTTGGAAAAAAGCCTCTCCCGGACATATCATGCAATGGCCTTCTGAGTGGAGCACTGGATTTCCGGGCTGGCACCTTGAATGCTCGGTAATGAGCACAAAATATCTTGGTGAACAGTTTGATATTCACGGTGGCGGGATTGACCTCCTGTTTCCTCATCATGAATGCGAAATTGCCCAGTCAACTGCTGCACTGGGAAAAGAATCGGTTCGCTACTGGATGCATAATAATTTAATTACCCTTAACGGACAGAAAATGGGCAAGTCTCTGGGTAATGCAATATCTCTGGATGAATTCTTTTCAGGAAAGCATAAAATGCTTGATAAACCTTATCACCCAATGACCGTAAGGTTTTTTATCCTGCAGGCACATTACCGCAGCACCCTCGATTTTTCGAATGAGGCACTTCAGGCAGCAGAAAAAGGGTTAGATCGACTGTTTAACGGAATGGAAACTCTTGAAAATATAAAACCTTCAGGTAAATCGACTATAAATGTAACCGAACTAAAAGAGAAATGCCATAAAGCCATGAATGATGATCTTAATTCTGCAATGGCTATAGCTCATTTGTCTGATGGTATCAGGCTGATCAATTCTATTGAAAGCGGCACAGGGTCTATAAATAATAATGACTTGAATGAATTGAAAGAGCTGTATCAAGATTTTGTTTTCGGCATTTTTGGTCTTTACACCCCAAAAGTTGAAAGTAAAAAGGACCTCTCAGCCAAGTTAATCGACATGATCCTGAATTTCCGCCTTGATGCCAAGAAAAACAAAGACTTTCAAACATCCGACAATATCCGTAAAACCCTGAATAAATTTGGTATCGAAATTATGGATAAAAAAGATGGCTTCGAATGGAAAATCAAATGATTAACCTGCAACACAACTTCACCATATTCTTTACCTCTTTACCTCATTTCCACATCTCCTCATTTCCTCTCTTCCCTCTTTAATTTCTAATTTTTAATTTTAAATTTTTAATTCTCACTTCTTCAATACCAAACCTGTTCCCCCTTATCCGTAAAAACAAAAATCCTTTCCGGGCGGTCTTTCGCAGGTTTTGTGTTGATTAGCCAGTACAATGCCCCTGATGGAACGTTTGTGAATTCCAGGGGTTTTCCGCCTGTTTCATTTTTCCCAAACGATACCCATCCATCATCCCAGAAAAATAGTTCATAGGTCTCTCCTTCCTTCAAAAATACTTTCTCAATATTATCAGTTGTGTTTTTAGTGATCCTTTTGGTTGTGGATATCAGCTCCAGTGTACAAAGGTTTTCAGTATCAGGTTTGGCATAAACTACATCCCCGTTATTATCAAGAATAAAAGGCTTTTCTGCCGGAACAATGTTCCCGTTTATATAAAAAGCCGGTAAATAAGCAATGTCCCGTCCCATATCTGTAAAATTCACCTTTCCTTCACCATCAATTTTGCTCCAGTGGATTGCCTTCCATTCACCGGTGTTAAAAACACAGAGATAGGCGAATTTTTCGCCATCCGGAATCTTTTTATCAAGACCTATTTCAACATCAGTTACAGGAATATATTCTGATGTAACATCCACTATACTGCTACGGTTAATATATTTGGGCGCTTTTTCCCCTTCTTCTAAAAGAGCTGCCAGATTTTCCTCTTGTTTGGCAAATGTTTTTCTGTAAACCTTGGCTTTTGCCTGATTTAAATGATAATCTCCGGGATTAGATTCGCCGCCCATAAAAATCACAACCTCACCCTTTTTATTCAGTATCGTATTCCAGGCATGGTTATTACCTGTTTTTGCCCAATAGGGTGTAAAATCACTGGTCACAGGAACGCCCATTGCTCTCATGGAATATATAGCAAGATTGGTCATATCTTCGCAACGACCCATTTTCACATCCATCATCTCTTTTAATCCCTGGTCGGTGTTATGCTCATAATACCTGGGATCAAATCTGAACCATGATTTTATATCATTATTGATCCATCTGCATACTTCCACAGGATTACTTTGATCTGCCATTGAGTCAATAACCCATGCATATTTCTCTGCAAGCAAAGTCCGCCACTTTTCAAGAGGCTCGTTCGTGCTTCGGTATGGTAGTATATATTCGCAAAACTGATCAAAATTTAAATGTTTTGCCCATGGCTTATTCCACGCATCAAACGCCATGTCAATATTCCCGATCAGGTATTCAGCAGTGATCTTTTTATAATCATGAAAAACACCTGTGCGTTTCTGATGCAGATTACCACGAACTTCCGTTATAGAATCCCATGCCCCTGATAGGGTTTTATAATCAGGCCAATCCAACACCCTGAATCCAATTTCATTTTCAGATGAATCAGCAACAGCATAGGTGATATAATCCTTATCAGCCATATTCCCAATAAGGAAATAAGCAGCCTGCTGCTTAAGTGTATCTCCGGCATCATGGTAATAATTAATCACCTCCTCAAACTCTGAGCGGTTTGTCCCTGCCAATTCAAGTACCTCCATCACATTGGAAGGAAGTTTATTACCTGTTTTTTGATTACAGGAAATTAACAAAATTGGCAAGACGGTAAGAATACTGATTCTGTTCAAAATGTTTTTCATAATGCTGAATATTAATGTTCTTTTATCTAATACAGTATATTTGTATAATATTAAATGTTTTGAAAAGTCTTTCAAATTTATTAAAACTCAAAAACATAGCCTTATATTAATAAAAAAAAACATTTTAATCTTGTATATCAAATCCCGTCAGGGACGGTATATTTGTAGTCCCGTCAGGGACGTTATATTTGTAGTCCCGTCAGGGACATTATATTTGTAGTCCCGTCAGGGACGTTATATTTATAACCTAATGAAAAATCCTGAATGGAAATCCGGTGAAGTAAATGTTGGCGGTGTGCCGATGGGAGGGGATAATCCCATCAGGATTCAGTCTATGACCGACACTGATTCGATGGATACTGCTGCAACTGTAAGGCAGTGTATCAGGATTATTAAAGCAGGGGCTGATTATGTGCGGATTACTGCCCAGAACAAAAACGTGGCAAAAAACCTGGCGTTGATTTGTTGTGAACTTAGAAACAAAGGATATTCAACTCCAATTATTGCAGATGTTCATTTTAGTCCGGATATTGCTGAAATTGCTGCCGGGAATGTTGAAAAGGTACGTATCAACCCTGGCAACTTCGCAGTAAATGATAAGATTAAAAAACGGCTATTACCTCTTTTGAATATTTGCAAAAACAATGGTACAACAATACGGATTGGAGTGAACCATGGATCATTATCTAACCGTATGATGATACAATACGGAGATACTCCGGAGGGAATGGTTGAATCAGCTATGGAATTTTTAAGGATCTGCAAAAAGGAAGATTTTATTAACCTGGTTGTTTCACTTAAATCCAGCAATACAGGTGAAATGGTAAAAGCCAACCGGCTTCTGGTAAAAGCTATGCAAAAGGAAAAAATGAACTATCCCCTGCACCTGGGTGTTACTGAAGCCGGTGATGGAGAAGACGGAAGAATAAAATCTGCCCTGGGGATAGGAACATTACTAAATGAAGGCATCGGGGATACCATTAGAGTATCGCTTACAGAAGATCCTGAAAAAGAAATTCCGGCAGCCATCAAAATTGCTGAAAACTTCTCTACCCGAAAGCATCCGGTTTCTGAACAAAAAAGATTGTTTTTCTCACTTATTCACAAAATGTCCGGTACCCTGTTTAACAATGTTGGAAATATTGGCAGCAACTCTGTTCCTGTAGTAATCTCATCTCTACCCGTTAATAAAAACACTGTAGAAAATACACCTGATTATCTCTTTATTGATAAAGAACAGGAAATTGAAGACTATTCTTTGGATACAAGATTGATAGTTCCTTATGCTCTCTGGACAAGACTTCAAAACAATTATAAAAACCTTTTCCCTTTACTTACAGTAAATGAATTTTTAACATCAGGTTTAATAAATAAAGATCTGAATTTTGTAAAGATTGAACCTGACACAAATCCGGATAGTATTATTCCTGACGCTAAAGGAAGGAATATAGTTTATGTGCTTGAACTTCAACCACTTCGGGAACCTTCCTGCTTTTATGAATTCCTTAACTATTACCATAAACATAGCTCCCTGAATCCTTTAATTATCAGGAAAACTTACAAGGAGAAAAATCATGAGTCTTTCCTTATTAAAATGTCAGGGGAATTGGGGCTTCTTTTTCTTAAAAGGGTTTTTAATGGAATCTGGCTAATTAATGAAAAAAACAAAACTCAGGAACAATCCCTTTCTGCTTCTTTTGGTTTATTACAGGCAGGCAGGGTAAGGATAAGTAAAACTGAATTTATCTCATGTCCTTCATGCGGCAGGACCCTTTTTGATTTGCAAAAAACAACTGCACGTGTAAAAAAAGCAACCGGTCACCTTAAAGGACTTAAAATAGCAATAATGGGGTGTATTGTGAACGGTCCGGGAGAGATGGCAGATGCTGATTATGGTTATGTTGGTGCAAGCAAAGGAAAAATAACCCTTTACAAAAATAAAATAGTTATAAGAAAAAATATTCCGTCAGAAGATTCCGTTAATGAACTGATAAAACTAATAAAGGAGAACGGAGACTGGAAAAATCCTTAATTTTTAATTTTTAATTTGTAATTGATTGTTTCACTACTTTACCTTACCTTTATTTAATATTTTTGAAAATATATCTTTTTAACACAGAAAATTAAATTATTATGAAACGAATAAAAAACATATCCCTGGTAATCCTGGTAATTCCTTTTTTATTAAACCTGTCGGGATGCAAAAAAGATGAAGATCCTTTTAAAGATGGTCTTGAACCCAATAACAGCAGAAATGAAGCTTTTGAACTCACTCTTGGCGAACAGGTTGATGCCTCTATTGCCAAAGGAGATCATGACTGGTATTCCTTTTCCGTTGAAACAAACGGGATTATTGATATAGCCGGAATTGCAATTGAGAATCTAACTGACGAAATGGAATTGACTGCTGTTTTATATGACAGTCAGGGCAACCAGTTTGGCTCTTTTACCGGGAATGCCGGAATAAACATGAACATCAACCTTTCTACAAGAACCAGTTCGTACTATATTGAAATTTACGATAAAAACAGTGATCATGAAGGGAAATATAAACTTACAATAACTTTGCGTCAAGCTTATGATTCTAATGAGCCGGATGATACTTTTGATGATGCTTACATAGTATCTTCCTATCCTTCAGGAATTATCACAGGCACAATTCTCGTTAATGCTTCAGATGATAATCAAAATGGTGATTTTGAATTTTTTGTTCTTCTTATTAATGCAGATAAAGCAGTGAGCTTTACCCTCACTCCGGATGCAGATGACATTAAGTTGAATTATAAAATATTCAAGGAAGACCATTCGGTTGTTGTTGAAGAAACCGAAGGCACAGCAGGACAAATTCTCCAGGCATCCGTTGGCAGGGGTACGGGAGGCAGTATGACCAGATACCTCAGGGTAGGTGCAACACTCGGAGGTACCGGTAATGGAAATTATACAATATCATTTACCGAAACGGATATATAATAACAGGAACTCATAATCCTAAGCTTACATCATTGTATTCCGATGTTAAACGTTAATTTCCTCCATGGCGCATAATTACAATCTATTTAACTGGTACTATTTCAATTTTTTTACTGAGTTTCAAAATGAGACACCTTGAATTAATCCAGAATTAGTTGGAAAAATATCCCTATTGCGTTTAGTATTTTCCAAAAATAGAACCATGCTTCAGCATGGTGTTCAGAGGGAGTTACATATTTGATATAATGCGCTTTAGCGTACTTAAATAAGAATATTAATCATCAATAAACCCATATTCATTTTTCCATTTCTCATATTCTTCCATAAAAGTAGTTTGTTTATGATGTGAGTTTTGAAGGCAGATTAATTAATCCATGAACGTGTTCGGGTTGAATATTTCATTCCTGTCAATCCATCTATTCCCTTTACTCCCTCTAATCCATTATTCCATATCTTTCCAAAACATCTCTTAGGTTTTCTTCCGGTTTAAGCTGATGTGCAACCAGGCCTATTTCCCGGGCAGTGGTACAATTCTCTTCAAAATCATCAATAAACAAAGTTTCCTTCGGATTGATAC
>Ga0307992_1000828_pt1 | contig 19006 bp, 15 predicted proteins | sample EllFjometagen133_FD_203162 | JGI IMG/M metagenome (GOLD analysis project Ga0307992, IMG submission 203162) | Marine microbial communities from Ellis Fjord, Antarctic Ocean - #133 | ecosystem: Environmental > Aquatic > Marine > Unclassified | place: Southern Ocean | collected 2014-10-08
CTTTAGGCTCTAATGCTTTCGCTTTTTCATAAGTTCTATTATATACAGATACTTCATGACCTGCATCACTTAAATGTAACGCCATCGGTTTTCCCATGACACCTGTACCAATAAATGCAATCTTCATCAGATCCCCCTATGCTACATGTTTATTAAGCCATTCAATTACATCATTGAAGGCTTTTTCTCTATCTAAATCATTGAATATTTCATGATATGAACCAGGATACATGATAAGCTTCTTATCTTTTGAAGGCACTAAATTATATAATCTTTCACTAAATTCTGGGGGTACAATTTTATCTGCTTCACCATGCATAAATAATACAGGAGAAATATATTGATTGATATGTCTATTTAAGAATCTTACACCACCTACAAACATGCTACCTGCAAGTGAAAAATAATACTTCTTTAAATTAAGAGGATCTGCAACATAGGCTTCCTCTACAGCTTTAATCCTTGAAAGTTGATCATCAGCAAAATCAGTTTTTTTAGGTATAAAGCCTAACCATCTATAACCAATAAATCTAAATGGTAAAACATCTTTAATAAAATTTGATGGTGCAGCACTTGAGATGACGCCATCAATATCATGATATTTAACAGCATACATATTAACGATGAGTGCCCCCATGCTATGACCTAAAATAAAAACCTTTTTAGGATTAAATTTCTTTTCTTCTGCTACCAAAGCATGCAAGTCATCAATTGTTTGATGATAACTTTTGAGTGCCCCACGTTTCCCTTGACTTTGACCGTGTCCTCTAATATCATAGCGCATGACAGAATACCCAGCTTCGTTCAATTTTGCTGTTATTTCTTCGTAACGCCCTGAATGTTCAGCAATGCCGTGTGTAATAATAACACTTGCCTTTGGGTTTTCTACTTCATTTCTTTTTACATGTAGTAATACATTGTTAATAAGCATCGTAACATCTCCTTTAATTATATTATACTCGAAAATTACTTAGATTATTACTAAATCAAGATCTAACCTTAAAAAAAATTAAATACACACGTTCACATTTCTTAAATAGTGTAGAAATTAAATCAATTCATACATATTTTAAGTAAATTTATCGATACTAATAAAATTATACAAAGTGAAAAAAAGTCACTCATTGATCATAAAATCAATATGAGATTTTTTTATTTTTACTAAAATAAAGTATTTTTGAACATTCCGATTTAAAATATAAAATTATATTGTATAATATAAGTAAGAAAGCGCTTTTAGGAGATGACTATGAAAACCACTGCATTATATGAAAAACACCTAGCGTTAAACGCGAAAATGATTGAGTATGCTGGATTCAGCATGCCTGTTTCTTATGCTGGTATCACTGATGAACATCTTGCTGTTCGAGGAAATATGGGCATTTTTGACGTTTCTCATATGGGTGAATTTGTTGTTACGGGTGAGCAATCACTATTATTTGTTAACCATTTAGTGACCAATATCGTTACTGAAGAAGAGAAAAAGGTTACATACGCTTTAATGTGTGATGAAAAAGGGTTTGTAGTTGATGATCTTTTGGTTTACGTGATCAAACCAAATCAAATACTTTTGGTCGTCAATGCTGGGAATATGGAAAAAGATTTTGATTGGGTAATGCTTCAAGCAAAAAGTTTCAATGTTGAAGTCTCAAATAAATCTCAAGACTTCAGTCAAATTGCAATTCAAGGACCCAATGCAGTTGAACATATCAATTCAATTATTGGTCACGATGTTAAAGATTTAAAATTCATGACATTCGATGTTGTCCCATATGAAGACTTTCATATTATTGTTTCTAGAACAGGATATACGGGCGAAGATGGATTTGAAATCTATGCCAAAAACTATTTAATCTCTCAATTGTGGGATGATGCTATGAAACATGGTGCTGTTCCATGTGGGTTAGGATCAAGAGATACCTTAAGATTTGAAGCAAACCTACCTTTATATGGTCATGAAATCAGTGAATCGATTAATCCAGTTGAAGCTGGACTAAACTTCGCAATTAAACTTGATAAATCTTTTATTGGAAGAGATGCTTTAGTCACATATAAACAAGATCCAAAAAGAAAAATTGTTGGTCTTAAGCTCTTAGAAAGAAATATTCCAAGACATGGTTATGAAGTATATGCAGATGACATTTTAGTAGGGCATGTTACAACAGGATATCTACTTCCAAATGTAACAACTCCTATTGCGTGTGCATTAGTTGATATTAAGTATGCAACTAAAGGAACTGAGTTATCAGTTTTAATTAGAAATAGAAAAATTCCTGCAAAGGTTAGAAATAGAAAATTTTATAATAAGAACTACAAAAAATAGGAGGTTTCACATGATTTTAGAAGGATTATTATACGCAGAAAGTCATGAATGGGTTAAAGTGTCCGGTCATGAAGCTTATGTAGGCATCTCAGATTATGCACAGCATAGTTTAGGCGATGTAGTTTATATTGAATTACCAAAAGTAGGATCTACTATTAAAAAAGGTGAAATGTTTGGTGCAGTTGAAAGTGTTAAAGCTGCTTCTGATTTATACCTACCTATTTCAGGAAAAATCCTAGAAGTTAATAAAAAACTTGAAGATTCTCCAGAAGGTCTTAATGATGACCCTTACGGTAATTGGATTGTTAAAGTTGAAATTTTGGATACTAAGGAATTAGAATCCTTATTAAAGTCAGACCAATATACAGCTTCTTTACAAGAGTAGGTGGCTATCATGCACAAGTACTTACCACATACTCCAAAAGATATAGAATTGATGTTAAAGGTCATTGGAGCACGCTCTATTGATGACCTCTTTTCTTCTATTCCTAAATCTTTACGCTTAAATAAGTCTTACAATATACCAAATGCCTTGTCAGATGATAACTTAACAACACACATGAAATGCTTAGCCTCTTTAAATAAGGAACTCGTTATATTTAGAGGAGCTGGAAGTTATGATCATTACACACCAAGTGTTGTAAACAGTTTAATATCTCGTCAAGAATTTTTAACGTCTTATACACCTTATCAACCAGAAGTTGCACAAGGTACGCTTCAATATATATTCGAATACCAATCAATGATTTGTGAATTAACAAATATGGAAGTTTCTAATGCATCGATGTATGATGGTGCAACTTCTACTGCTGAAGCCATGTTTATGGCTAAAGCACAAACTCGTAAAGATATCATATTAATCAGTCAAACGGTAAATCCGAGAATTATTGAAGTTGTAAAAACTTATGCTCGATATAGAAATATCAAAGTTATGATTGTTCCTCAAAAGAATGGGTTGACTGATTTAAATTTTGTTAAAGATAATATGACAGATTCTATGGGCTTAATCGTTCAAAATCCAAATTATATGGGTACGATTGAGGATTATGAAGGATTTGCTGATGTTGTTCACGCTCATGATGGCATATTTATCATGAATGCTGAAGGTCAATCCTTAGCACTCCTTAAGACACCTGGTGAATATCAAGCAGATATTGCATGTGGTGAACTTCAACCTTTTGGTATTCCCTTATCCTTTGGTGGAGCATATGGTGGTTATCTTGCTACAAAAATGAAATATGTTAGAAAGATGCCAGGTAGAATTTGTGGTATTACCACAGATGTCGATGGAAAACGTGCCTTTGTTCTAACACTCCAAGCAAGAGAACAACACATAAGACGTGCAAAAGCTAATTCAAATATATGTTCTAACCAATCATTAATAGCGCTTGCAGTTACCATTTACCTATCAACGATGGGTAAACAAGGTTTAATTGATGTTGCTACTGAATCCATGCAAGGTGCTCATTACCTTCATCAAAAACTTATTGAAACAAATAAATTTGAAATAGAAAATAATCATCCGTTTTTCAAAGAATTCGCATTAAAAGCTAAATTTGATGTTGAAGCATTTGAAAAGTCATGTTTAGATGCTGGTATTTTAGGACCACTTCATCTTGGTAATCAAAATTTACTCTTTGCAGTAACAGAAAGACGGACCATCAAAGAAATGGACTTATTAGTTCAAAAGGTGGTGGAACAACAATGAAATACTATAATAAATTAATTTTCGATATTTCTGAAGAAAATCGTATCGGTTATAGCTTAGAAAAAAAGAACCTTCCAAAGGTTCACTTACCAGAATCTTTAAGAAGATCACAAAAAGCTGAATTACCTGAAGTATCTGAATTTGATGTTGTGCGTCATTATACCAATGTCAGTCAAAAGAATTTTGGCGTAGAAACCGGATTTTATCCCTTAGGATCTTGTACAATGAAATATAATCCTAAAATTAATGATGAACTGGCTACATTATCGGGTTTTTCTAATATTCATCCACTTCAACCTGTTGAAACGGTTCAAGGACTTCTTAAAATATATCATGAAACACAAAAAATATTAGCTGAAATTTCTGGTTTGAAAGCTTATTCACTAAATCCGTTTGCTGGAGCTCACGGAGAACTATCAGGTTTAATGATTATTAAAGCCTATCATCAAAAAAATAATGATTCTAAGAGAAATAAAATCATTGTTCCAGATAGTGCACATGGTACAAATCCAGCAAGTGCAACTGTTTGTGGGTTCGAAGTTGTTGAAATCAAATCAAATCCAGATGGTACGGTCAATTTAGAAGCTCTAAAAGCTGTATTATCAGATGAGATTGCAGGCTTAATGCTTACCAATCCTAATACTGCAGGTGTTTTTGAAAAAGACATTTGTGAAGTTTCTAGACTTGTTCATGAAGCAGGTGGATTACTTTACTATGATGGAGCAAATTTAAATGCACTCCTTGGTAAAGCGAAACCTGGTGATATGGGATTTGATATCACGCACATCAATTTACATAAAACATTCTCCACCCCTCATGGTGGTGGTGGACCTGGATCAGGTCCAGTTGGTGTTATTGAAAAACTTGTAGACTTCCTTCCTAATCCAATTGTTAAGGAAAAAGATGGCTTCTACTACTTTGAAGATTCAAATGATTCAATAGGCGCACTAGGCCTGTTTTATGGCAATGCCAGTGTTTACATTAGAGCATATGTCTATCTTATGACATTGGGTAAAGAACACATGAGTGATATTGGACCTCTTGCAGTACTCAATGCGAATTATATTAAAGATTCTTTAAAAGATTTATTTGTTCTTCCGATTGATGGACATTGTATGCATGAGTTTGTCTTTGATGGTTTAAAAGATTCTTCAACAGGTATTAAAACACTTGATTTAGCGAAACGCCTTTTAGATTATGGATTCCACGCGCCTACAATATATTTCCCATTAATTTTTTCTCAATCAATGATGATTGAACCAACAGAGGTTGAATCTAAAGAGACACTTGATGAATTTATTGAAGTCATGCGGAAGGTTGCTAAAGAAGCAATTGAAGATCCAGAAATGGTTAAAACAGCGCCTCATAATACTATAGTAAGAAGGTTAGACGAAGTTAAGGCTGCTAGATCACCTATTTTAAAATTTAAAGATATCAAATAAAACAAAAAAAGATCCCTTATATTTGGGATCTTTTTGTTAGTTTTACAATTCCATTTCCTTAATAAGTTTTAATGCAATGTCATTATAGATTTTACCTGATTCTTCTTTGCCTTCAAATATGTAATCACCTTTTGCAGGTTGTCCAATTGGAATTTGAGCTAAAAGAGTTGTTCCTAATTTCTTAGCGACTATTTCTCCGCCACCTGATCCAAAGATAAATTCACGTTTTTCATTACATGTGTTGAAATAATAACTCATGTTTTCTACGACACCAATTACTTCATGGCCAATTTGTTGTGCACCTAATCCAGCTTTTACCGCAATACTTGATGCATTGTGGTGAGGTGTAGTTACTACAATCACCTTACTCGTTGGCACATATTTCTTAACATCTAATGCAACATCGCCTGTTCCTGGTGGCAAATCGATAATAATCAAATCGATACCTTCTTGCCATTTAACACCATTGAAAAAATGTGTTAATAGTTTACCAAGCATTGGTCCACGCCACATAACAGGTTTTTCTGGTGGCATGAAAAATTCTGTTGAAATTGCTTCAATTCCATCTTTTGCCAATGGAATCATTTTTTCATCTTCAGTTGCTGTTAAAGGTTTAATAGGTAAACTTAGGATATATGGAATACTTGCTCCATATATATCAGCATCAATAATACCAACTTTTTTGCCCTGTCTAATCATTGCAGCAGCTAAATTAACTGCAACAGTGGACTTACCAACTCCACCTTTACCTGATGCTACAGCTAAATACTTAATAGGATGTGTTCCTTCAGGAACGAATTCAGATTCAAAAAAATCAATCTTAATACCCGGAAATCCAAATTCAATCTTAACTAAGCGAATAATCTGAATTTTGACTTGTTGTTCGTATTTCTCTTTATCCTTTAGATAAACTTCTAATTCTGCTACTCCTGTTGGCCCAATCACTAATTTTTTAATACCATTCACTTTTTTAAATGGTAAATTAAAACCTGGGTCAATGACTTCTTCTAATTTACTTCTTAATTCATCATATGTCATCTTGACTCACCTCATAACTATTATAACAAAAACAAATTAAAATTACTTAAAAAATGTAATTACAATAGCATAAACTTCTAAAAAGAGCAATCAGATTTTGACAGGTATAAAATATAGGCGTGATAAAGTCAGTTTTATGAATAGACTAATATGAATCATTTTTAATGCGAATATGGTAATATATAAGATGAACGTGAATCATGTTGAATTATAGTAAGTTAGTCAAAAGGAGTCTATTTATGGAAAAAGAATTCGTACTAAAAGCTGAACAAGGATTACATGCAAGACCTGCAACTAATTTTGTACGTTATATGGCATCATTACCATTTACAGTTTACCTTATCTATAAGGAATTTGTTGCTGATGCAAAATCAATTATGGCAATTATGAGCGTTGGTTTATCAAAAGATTCTGTTTTTAAGATAAGAATCGAATCAGATAATCCAGAGCATATGAAACAAGTTGAGCAATATTTAATGGAAAATCACTTAATCTAAAAATAAAAATGGGACTTCGGAAAATCGAAGTCCTATTTTTTTTGTATTTTATACTATTTTTTTGCTTCTTTTCCATTTTTTGGAAATGCTTTTCTAAAATAATTCTTGACTCTTGTAATTATTTTTGTTTGATCATAACTAAGAATTGCTACCTTATATACTGGTGCAACTAAATACAATGAGATAATCAAGAATACAATAATTACTACTAAACAAATAATTGCTTCAAAAACTGTTAATAATCCTGATGCAAAAGCAATTGGTGCTAAGATTGGTGTGAATATTGGAACAAACGCCATCACTTTCATAAATCCATATCCGCCTACAATTGGCGCGAAAATACCGATATAGAATGCTGCTAACAATGTAAGCATTAAAGGTGATTGAAAATGTTGATAATCTTCCTGTGTTACTGCCATAGATGCAAATAATGCTGCAACCACCAAATAGAATAATGTTCCAACTATCATAAATAAGAGTGCGAAAATTAATACAATTTCCCAATTAGGAACAAAATCTCTTAAATAAGACAATAATGAAGTCGTTCCTGTGGGTAATGTGACTGCACTTGATGCTGAAAATGCTTTACCAATTAAAGATGCAATACCTGCATAAACAATCGTAAGCACACCTTGTATGATTACAAATAAAATACTCGCAGTAATCTTTGAAATAAAATGTGTTTTTGCTGGAACACTCGCAATGATTGTTTCAATTGCTTTTGTTGATTTTTCTTCTATGATGTCAACGCCAACAAATTGAGTTGCCATTACAATTAAGATAAACATAGGTAAAACCAACATGCTTGTCATGGAACTAATGAAAGCTTCTTGTTCTGGATCTTCATAATCCGGCGCATAAACATTTTCAAATACTGGACTTTGATAATTAACAATTTGATAATTAATTAATTGAAGTTCAAGTTGTGAAGAAAGAAAGCTATCCAATTCAGGAATCTTACTATATATCGTAATTATAGGCGTTTCTACAGATCCCATAATTTCAATCGTTATATCTGAATTCGCATCTTCCCAAAAACCATCTACATCAAATTCTGCTAATGCTATAGGTGTGAACACAAAGTATTCTGCCCCACTAAAAGGTTCATTCATTAAATCTGAATAATCACTAAGAAGTTCCGTTTGCGTAGTTTCATTGATTAAATTAATAGTTACTTGCTCATTAGGATCTTCTCCACCACCAAATAAACTAATGATAGATGGAATATTAATGATAATAATCATTAACAATGCGATGATGATATTCGATATCAGGAATGCTTTTCGCCAAACTCTTTTTTTCAATCCATACTTTACTAAGAATTTAAACTTCTTCATGGCTTTGACCTACCTTTGCGATGAAGATTTCACTTAATGTTGCTTGCTCAACATCATATTTCATGATGTTTTTGCATGTTCGAATATAGTCAAAAACTAAACCTGCTACATCTTCATTTTCAATTTTTGCAATAACTTCATTTGAATTGACTATTACTTTATAAACCCCAGGGATAGCATTCAATGTATCCACATCAACATCGCCAACAATTCTGACATTTAATTTTTTGTAATCTTTTTTGACTTTGTCGATTCTACCTTCAATAATTGCTTTACCTTTTTCTAAAACAATGAGTTTCTCACAAAATGACTCAACATGGTCCAATTGATGTGATGAAAACACGACCATTGATCCTTTTTTCTGAAAATCACGAATGACTTCGACGAAAAGTTCCATATTAATTGGATCTAATCCACTAAAAGGTTCATCTAAAACCAGCAATTTTGGATTATTGATGATTGCTGATATAAACTGAATTTTTTGTTGATTACCTTTAGATAGCTCTTTGATTTTTTTATTTTTATAGTCCAAAATATCAAATCTTTTTAACCAGTAGTCGAGGCGCTCCAAAATAACTTTGGGTTCCATATCTTTAAGTTGCCCAAAATAGAGCATAAGATCTTTAACGCTAATCTTTGTTAGCAACGAACGCTCTTCTATCATATACCCTATTTCGTTTACGTTATGATAGCCAACTTTGTTACCGTTATATAAGACTTCTCCATCTGTTGGCTCTAATAAGCCCATGATCATTCTAAATGTTGTTGTTTTACCTGCTCCATTAGTCCCAAGCAAACCAAAAATTTCTCCTGGTTCAATATTGAAGCTTAAATGGTCTACAGCAACTAAGTCACCGTAAAGCATTCGTGCATTTTTTACTTCTAGCATACTTTCACCTTCTTAAACTATATTTTTATTCTGTCTTATTAATGTAGGCAAATCAATGATTTTACATGTATATGCCTTACTTACACAAATATTATAACACTAAATTATTGTTTTTTCAATATTTATTATATTTTATTATTTTAAAATATTTACAATGCATCTTATATTTTTTCAGCGAGCAATCAAAAACCATGATGCAAAGAATATTTGCATCATGATTCTTTATCACTTAAATTTATTTTTACTTTCTTTAGAAATCATTTCTATGAATTCTTCTAGTGGAACAGTTACTTGTCTTTCAGAGTTATATCCACGATATGTAACAAGTCCTTCATCTTTTTCCCTATCACCCAATACTAAAGAATAAGGAATCTTCATTGTTTGAACTTCTCTGATCTTATATCCAAGTTTTTCTTCTCGTAAATCACTTTCGACTCTAAATCCCATAATTTTCAATGCTTCATGAACACTATCGACATACTCTTGATGAGCATCAACATTGACAGGTAAAATCTTAACTTGTACTGGTGCTAACCAAAATGGGAACGCACCTTTATATTCTTCTATAAGATATGCAACAAATCTTTCCATAGTTGAGACGATACCTCTATGAATAACAACTGGTCTATAGATGTTTTTTCCATCTTCGCCAACATAAGTGAGTTCAAATCTTTCTGGAAGAAGGAAATCAAGTTGAATGGTTGATAAAGTTTCCGAATTCCCTAATGCAGTTTTAACTTGTACATCTAATTTTGGGCCATAGAATGCAGCTTCACCGATTGCTTCATAATAATCAAGTTCAAGTTCATCCATGGCTTCTTTAAGCATTTTTTCTGCTTTATTCCACATATCATCATCTGGAAAATATTTATCTGTGTCCTTAGGATCACGGTAACTGACTCTAAACTCATAATCTGTAATATTAAAATCTTTATAAACTGCAAGCATTAATGCAACAGTTCTTTTAAATTCGTCTTTGATTTGATCAGGACGTACAAAGATATGAGCATCATTTAATGTCATTTCTCTTACTCTTTGCAAACCTGATAAAGCCCCACTTTTTTCATAACGATGCATCATACCTAATTCTGCAATTCTAAGTGGCAATTCTCTATAGCTATGAACGTCATTTTTATACATAATCATGTGGTGAGGACAAGTCATGGGTCTAATCACTAACAATTCTCCATCACCCATGTCCATTGGAGGAAACATGCTATCTTGATAGTGATCCCAGTGACCCGAGGTTTTATATAAATTAGAATCAGCCAAAATTGGCGTATAGACATGAAGATAACCTAAAGCTATTTCAACATCAGTAATATATCTTTCAATGACTCTTCTAATGGTTGCTCCCTTAGGTAACCAAAAAGGAAGACCTGCTCCAACTTCTTTACTGATCATAAACAAGCCTAGTTCTTTACCTATCTTGCGGTGATCTCTTAATTTTCTTTCTTCTAGTAAATGTAGATGAGCATCTAAATCTTTTTTATTCAAAAAGCTTGTTCCATAAATGCGAACGAGCATTTTATTGTCAGAATTCCCGCGCCAATATGCACCGGCAAGATTTAAAAGTTTAAAGTTTTTAATCATTTTAGTGCTGGGAACGTGTCCACCTTTACATAAATCTGTAAAATCACCTTGTGTATACACGGTAAGACCCGCATCCTTATATGTTTCGATTAATTCAAGTTTATAAGGATCATTAGCAAAAATCTTTTGAGCTTCTTCATATGAAACTTCTTTTCTTTCAATCTTAAGGTCTTGTTCGGAAATCTTTTGCATTTCCTTTTCAATTGCTAATAGATCCTCATCATTGACTTTAGCATCACCAAAGTCAATATCATAATAAAAGCCTTCATCAATTGCTGGACCTACACCAAAAGCAACACCCTTATATAGATGCGTAATCGCTTGTGCCATTAAATGAGCAGTTGAGTGATTAAGTACATCCAATACTCTTTTGTTCCTATCGGTTAGTAATTCTAAAACTCCATCTTCATTAAGTTTTCTTGATAACTCAACATACTCCTTGTTAAAAACAGCTGCTATCGCTTTTTTAGCAAGACTGATCGAAATCCCTTGAGCAATCTCAAATGCAGTAATTCCTTTTTCAAATGCTTTGATACTTCCATCTGGAAATGTAATATTAATCATGTTATTCCTCCTTTTAAATAAAAAAATCCTTAGAAAAATTCTAAGGACGAAATATCGCGGTACCACCTTAGTTCTAGCTATGCTAGCACTTAGCTTATGGATAACGGCATGACCCGGACTAATTTTTGATTAGCCAACTCCAAGGGAGTAATTCAAATCGTCGCAGCTTTCACCGTCCTGCGTCTCTAGGGTTGATTTAAACCATATCCTTATCTTCGTAATACTTACATTATAGCACTTGTTTATTAAAATTCAAATGTTTTTACCCTTTGTATTGATCTTGCGTTAATTTTACATATGTCATGAGATCTTTTAGTCTTTGAATCAGTCTTGCAGCTTTTACTCTATTCATTTCGTCTTTATTTACAGTTAATGCTTCAAGTAGTTGAATATATTGAAAATTAGAAGTCATGAAGACGGGAAGTTGAGCAGATAGGCGGTATTGCATAACAGGAACTAAAATTTCATCTCTAAACCACGGAGACATGTTTTCTCCACCAATATCATCCATCATTAAAACATCTGCTTGTTTAAGCTGATTGATTCTTTGTTCTAGATTACCTTCATTCATACCTTGTCTAATGCTTCGAACTAAATCAGGCATATAAACGAATAATACAGAAACATTCTTTTCAGCAAGTTCTTGTGCAATTGCTGACAATAAATAGCTTTTTCCAGTTGCATATTTTCCGTAGATAAATAATCCTTTAGCATATTTATCCTTTTGATAATTTTGAAGAAAATCAGCTGATAGTTTATACGCCTTTTCTCTTTCTTCGTTAGATACTTCAAATTTGGATAGGCTTGCATCTTGAATATATACTTCGCTATCATAGAATTTAAGATGTTCTCTAATCTTTACTCTTCTGAGTTCTTCAGCTTTTTCCTTCGTAGGACGATAAACAATTTCTATGTACGGATCTGTTCTGAGAACGGGTTGGTACCCACCTTTGATTATATTTCCATCGCGATCTAAAAGGTATTGGTATACCTTGTAGATATCAATATCAAGTAAATTTAGATTTTGTGTTTCCGGATCTTTAGAAACAACTTGTCTCATTTCATCTAATGTCATTTTTATCCCTCCATTTTAGCAAGGTCTTTTATATAGTCATCCATCCAATCAGGTTCAGCGACTTTTTGTACCTTTTTCTTCTTTTCATAATGCGATTCAAGATTTGTTGAATAGTTGATTGCATCTTCAGTTGTCTGAACACCTTTATTCAACCAATCATTTAAAACTTTATTCATATAATTGATATTGGGTAACACACCATCCTTATGCTTTAACACAAGCATTAAGATAACGTTGATAATCCCTGGTTCAACCGCATTTCTTTCTAGAAGTTGAGTTGCTGTCGATAAAGCAATACCTTGTTGATCTGTTTTTGCATATTTTTGAATAATAACTTGAGGTGCAACCTGATCAATTAAATTAGGTGTTGGTAGATCCTTTTGTTTAATTGTTAAGAGTTTATGTTTTTTCTCATAGTGTTGCTTAGCTTTCATATTGAGTTGAGCAAAATTTACGTTTTGTTTAGATTTAGATGCTGCTTCATATATAGAAACCATATCTGAAACATCATATTGATAGACAAATGCGATTTTGTTAATCTGTTCCTTGAATTTTTGATTAAGTAGTTGCGAATTTTTTAAACGTTCAGGTAATTGATCAACAAAGCCATCATAATTAAATTTGTAATTGATATGACTTCCACCATTTTGTTGTCGCCCCTGAATAGGGTAATCCACATTTAATAAATTTAAACTCTTAAACTCATAAAGTGCATCAAATGATTTAGTAACATTATCGAAACCATCTTGATTAGGAACATTCATTTTAAACAAGGATGCAAGAAGGTTCATATTTTTTTCACCAATTTCACTTTGCAGATAACTACCAAAGACAGTATCTACTAAGAACTGCTTTGCAGTTAACGGTGCTTTCATAAAATAAAGATATTGATCTTCTTTTTGATAGATCGTCAAAAGGTTCAATGCTTCTAATTTGTTTCTGATTTTTAAGAAGTCATGTTGTTTTAAGTCTAAAAGATCAAATAGTTCTGAATGTGTGTATGTACTTCTTCCTGTTTTATTGATGAGTTGATAAAAAGTTGTATAAAGTGCTTGGCCTTCTAAACCCATTAAGGGCTGATAAAGTAAGGCTAGGACTTTGAAGTCTGCAGCACTTAAATCTGATTGACTTTGAAGTGAAAATGTACTGCTATTTTTCATAGTATTCCCCTTAAGAATGTATCAATTTGTTGATATAAGTCATCTTTTTTTTGATTATTATCTAAGATTAAATCTGCATGCTTAATCTTCTCCTCAAGAAGAAGTTGGGAATGAATACGCGCTAGCGCTTCATCGCGGTCGATTAGATCTCTTGTCATCAATCTGTTAATTTGCGTTTCTAAGTTAACGTATACGACTAAAATGTAATCACATAACTCTTGATATCCTGTTTCGATTAGCAATGGCATATCAATAACAATGACATGGTGATTTTTATAGAGTGTTTTCAATTGTTCAATACGATTAAATACATAAGGATGGACAAGTCTATTAAGCACTTCTCTTTTTTCTTGATCGTGAAAAATGAGATGTCCTAAATTTTTGCGATCTTCATATGTCTTAATGGGTAGACCGAAAAATGATTCTACTTTTTCAATCATCTCTTGATTGCTTTCCCATAAGTCTTTAACGATTAAATCACTATCGATGACAGGGATATTCAATTTATTGAAGTATGCTGAAGCGGTTGTTTTACCACTTGCGATACCTCCAGTTAATCCAATAATAATTGGATTATTTTTGACATTTTGGACAGACATAAGTTCCCCGTCCTCCTACCTTCATTTTTATGATTTCTGTTTGACATACTGGGCATGGTTCACCTTTTTTCATGTGAACATTTAGTTCATTTTGAAATCTCCCATGTACACCTAAACTAGATGTATAAGAGCGAATGGTCGTTCCACCTAAAAGAATTGCTTTTTCAAAAACCTTTGTTGCTGATTTGATGAGCTTCTTCGCTTCATCTTTAGTTATTGTATTTGCTTTTCTGGTTGGATGAATTCTGCTTAGGAATAATGTTTCATCAACATAGATATTTCCAAGTCCAGCGATAATATGCTGATCAAGTAAGATTTGTTTAATTGTGATGTTTCTTTTATGAATCGCTTCATAAAATTCTAGTGCATCTAGATTTTTAGGTTCTTTCCCTAATGCACTTAAAGGATATTCATTTAAATAAGTATCTAGACTCTTCAAAGTTATTGTTCCGAATTTACGAACATCATGATATCTAAGTGTCGTTCCAGTTGCAAAATTGAATACGATATGTTCATGCTTAAGGATTGGTTCACTGGTTTTAATATAAAATTTGCCTTCCATTCTCAAATGAATGATCATTGCGTAGTCATCTAATATAAAGATCAGATATTTTCCCATTCGATCAATTCTATGAATGGTTTGATTCTGAATCTCTTTTTTAAACCAAGCAAGATCGTTGGTAATTAATTTTGAGTAATAATCATCAATACCGAGTATTGTTTGATTTGAGATTTGACCCTCGAGTGTTACTCTTACGGTTTCAACTTCTGGAAGTTCGGGCATATAGTCACCTCTATTTTAGATCGTACCAAGTCTTTCCGATATCACATGATGTTTCTAGCTCAACTTTAAGTTTGATTGCTTGTCCCATCATCTGAGGCACTATTTTTTGCATTTCTTCAAGTTCTGATTTAGGAACATCTAAAATGAGTTCATCGTGAACTTGGAGTAAGAGCTTAGATTGCTTCTTATGCTTCTTTAAATACTTATATAGGTCAATCATAGCCTTTTTGAGAATATCAGCTGCACTACCTTGTATGGGCGCATTCAACGCAGTTCTTTCGCCAAACGCCCTTTGCATAAAGACGGGAGACTTAAGTTCAGGGATATATCTTCTACGTTTCATAATTGTTTCAACGTATTCATGTTCTTTGGCATAATTGACAATATTTTCCATATAATCCTTGATTTCAGGATATATTGCTAAATATTGATCAATGAATGCTTGAGCTTGTTTAGGTGAAACATGAATATCTTCACTTAGGCTCCAAGCGCCAATCCCATAAATAATGCCAAAGTTGACTGCTTTTGCTGCTCTTCTTTGTTCAGATGATACTTCATCTACATGGAAAACGTCTTGAGCAGTTTTCGTATGAATATCTTGTTTCTGGTTAAATGCTTCAATTAATGCTTTGACATTTGCCATATCTGCAAGCACTCTTAATTCAATCTGAGAATAATCAGCACCTAATAGGTAATGATCATCTTCAGCTAAAAATAACTTTCTAATTTGTCTTCCTTCTTCAGTACGAATAGGAATATTTTGCAGGTTAGGATCTAATGATGAAAGACGGCCTGTTGTTGTTAAAGCCTGCATATATATTGTATGGACCTTACCATCTTCAAATAGGTTTTGTCTAATTCCCACAATATATGTTGAGTGTAGTTTTGTTAATTGGCGATATGCCATAATATGCTCAATAATAGGATGCTTATGCATTAGTTTGTTTAATACTTCGACATTGGTTGAGTATCCAGTTTTTGTTTTCTTGCCATTAGGAAGTCCTAATTTTTCGAATAGGATTTCACCTAATTGCTTAGGACTTGATACATTAAAATCTTCACCAGCGAGTTCAATGATTTCTTTTTCAATGGTTTTAATTCGAGCATATAAATCTTTATCTTGTCTATCGAGTTCTTTTTGATCGACATAAAGACCCGTATATTCCATTTTAGCTAATACTTCCGATAAGGGGATTTCTAATTCTGTTAGTAGCTGAGATTGTTTTTGATCAGATAACTTTTTCAGCAAAGGTTCTCTTAATTCAAAAATTGCTTTTGCTTTACTTGCTATATGTCTTTCATAGATTTCTTTTTCTGGTAATCCTTTTTTCGCACCTTTTCCATAAATCACATCATCATATAAAATATCTTCATAATCAAAGGCAGAGACAATTCTTTTGAACTCTTCTTTACCTAGACGTGAATTGATCAGATAGGCTGATAACAATAAATCAAAGGTCACTTGATTGAATTCCAAATGATTCCATAAAAGGAATACTTTGGTTGCTTTATAATCATAGACGAATTTATTAATAGATTCATCTGCTAAATACATTTGAAAGTTTATAGATGATAATGCAAACTCAGGTGATAAAAAATAATGATTTTGACCATCCGAGATACCTACACCCCATAATTCAGCTTTGTGATAGTTATAATCACTAAGCTCAAAATGTAGAGCTAAGTCCTTTTGAAGTATCTTTCCTAACTCATGCTCATCTTGAATAACTTTATATTTCCAAGTTTCATGTTGTGTGATTGGCGATTCGTATTTTTTAACAAACACGTGTAAATCATAAGTTTGAAAAAAAGACATAAGTTCTTGACTTGCTATTGGTTTTCTAACTAGATTTTTAACGACTGGATCTATATCAGCATCAATTTCAATAGTTACGAGTTCTTTACTCATCATAGCAAGATGTTCGAATTCTCTAATCTTTTCGCCAAGTTTACCCTTAATTTCATCTTTGTGTTGATAAAGATTTTCCACTGTCTGGTATTCTTTAAGTAATTTGATTGCTGTTTTTTCGCCGACACCAGGAACCCCAGGTATATTATCAGATGGGTCACCCATCAAAGCTTTTAAATCAATCATTTGTTCATGCGTTAGTTCGTAAGTTTCATAAAGTTTTTTTGGATTGAAACTATGGACTTCTCTCATGCCTTTTTTTAGAAGGTTAACAGTGATGTTATCATCGACTAATTGAAGTAAATCTTTATCGCTTGAAAAAACTTCAACTTTAAATCCTTGTTCGCTTGCTCTTTTTGCAAGCGTACCAATGATGTCATCAGCTTCATATCCTGCTTTACTATATTGTTCAACACCATATAGTCTAATATATTCATTAATTAACTTAAATTGCGAAATTAGCTCTTCAGGCGTCTTCGAACGTCCTGCTTTATATCCTTCATAAGCAAGATGTCTTTTTGTTGGTTCTTTCGTATCAAAAGCGACTAAAGCATGCGTTGTATCATCAGTTATAATCTTTTCAAACATGCCTACAAAAGCAAAAAGTGCATTTGTGTAAATGCCACTATCAGTCTGCATAAGTTTTGCCCCAGGATATGCAGTTGCATAGTAGGCTCTAAACATAATGGAATTTCCGTCAATCAATATTAATTTTTGCATTATAAATTCCTCTTTTCTTAATTTTATCATAGATATAAGTAACTCTTTTCCACAACTTTTGTGGGAAAAAAAAGGATCATCGTATCCGAAATTGACCCTTTCCTTTACCTTTTCCTTTTTTTGCTTTAGTTGTTGGCATTATCTTTGATGGGTTTTTAGATAAACCCTCTAATTCTTTTTCATCCATACTCATCATTTTTTTCATCATTTTTTTCTGAGCTTCAAGTGCCTGTCTAAGTCTATTTAAATCTGCAACTTTCATTCCAGATCCTCTAGCAACTCTATCCCTTCTTCTTGAACTCATATCAATTAACTTAGGATCTTTTCTTTCAGCATTAGTCATGCTGTGAATTAAAACACCCATTTGTTCAAATTGCTTATCATCAACTTGAGAAGCTGCATTTTTTAATTGTCCCATGCCTGGAATAAATCCCATGATTTTACTGACTGAACCCATCCGTTTAATCATCTTAAATTGTTTTAATAAATCATTATAGTTGAACGTATTAGACATGAGTTTTTCCATCATGCCCATTGCTTCTGTTTCATCAATAGATTCAGTTGCTTTTTCAATTAATGTTAGAACATCACCCATACCTAAAATACGAGATGCCATACGTTCAGGATGAAAAGCCTCAAAGGTATCCATTTGTTCTCCGTTTGATGCAAACTTAATTGGAATGCCGGAAACTTCTTTAATCGATAAAGCTGCTCCACCTCTTGTATCACCATCGAGTTTTGTTAAGATAGCACCAGTTGCATTAAGTTGTTCATGGAAACTTTTACAGATGTTTGCTGCATCTTGGCCAGTCATAGCATCAACGGTTAATAGGATTTCATTAGGTTTTGCAATTGCCTTAATGTCAATTAATTCCTGCATCATCTTCTCATCAATATGAAGACGTCCAGCAGTATCGATAATAACAACATCAAAGTTATTATTTTCTGCGTACTCCAAACCTTCTTTAACAATGGCTTTTGCATCTATAAGGCCTTTTTCAAAGACTTCAACACCAATTTGTTTTCCTATTATTTGGAGCTGTTCAATTGCTGCAGGTCTATAAACATCCGCTGCAATAAACAGTACATTTTTCTTTTCAGTTTTTCTGATATAAACGCCAAGTTTACCAATCGCTGTCGTCTTACCAGAACCTTGTAAACCTATCGTCATAATGGTCGTTAGTCCATTTAGATTATATCTAATACCTTCTGAATCTTCGCCCATAACTCTTTTAAGTTCATCATGAACTATCTTGACAACTTGTTGACCAGGATTTAATCCTTTGAGTATCTTTTCTCCTACAGCTTGTTGTTTAACATTAGCAATAAAACTTTTTACAACTTTAAAGTTAACATCAGCTTCAAGTA
>Ga0307992_1000830_pt1 | contig 18988 bp, 20 predicted proteins | sample EllFjometagen133_FD_203162 | JGI IMG/M metagenome (GOLD analysis project Ga0307992, IMG submission 203162) | Marine microbial communities from Ellis Fjord, Antarctic Ocean - #133 | ecosystem: Environmental > Aquatic > Marine > Unclassified | place: Southern Ocean | collected 2014-10-08
TCGATGCAATCTTTCTTGCTCATTGCTTGTTGACTCTTGTATTCTCTTATTTAAATTTTTCATTTTTAATTGGATTTCTTCTATATTTATGTTTCTTTCTTCGATTTTTTTTCTTAAATCAGTGATTTCTTTTTTGTTGTTATCTATTATTTTATCAATTCCCCAAATCTCTTTAGTTTTATCTTTTAGGGTTCTGTCTACTAAGGTTTTTTTACATCGTTTTATTGTGGATTCTAATTTTTGAAAATTTATTGCTTGTTGTCGCTCTTTTTCTAAATTTTTTAAATAAGAATTTCTTTCTTTTAAAACGGATGAAACTTCTTTTAATCTTTCATCTGTTTTTTCTAATTCTCTTAGTGATTTATGTTTTCGTGCTTCATAAATTGAAATACCTGCAACTTCTTCAATTACTTTTCTTCTTTCTTCTGAAGACATCTTTATCATTGATGCTATTTCTCCTTGTAATACTATATTAAATCCATTTGGGTCAATTCCTACTTGTGCCAAAAGTTCTAATAATTCTTGTCTTGATTTTGTTTGTCCATTGATTTTATAAGTTGATTGTCCATTTTTTCGCACGATTCTTTTTATTGCTATTTCATCTTTGTCAATTGCTATTTTTTTATCTTTGTTGTCAAGAATTAATTCTACGCTTGCTTCATTTGAACCTTTGTAATTTTGATTACCGCTAAATAGAAGGTTTGCTGCTTTCGCTGCTCGTATTGATTTTATTGAAAGTCTTCCTAAAACAAAACAAAGTGCGTCGGTGATATTTGATTTTCCAGAGCCATTTGGTCCTACAATAACATTCATTGATTCTTCTAATGGTATTTCTGTTTTTCTTGCAAAACTTTTAAATCCATGTATTACTAACTTTTTTATGTAAGTCATACATTTTTGAAGGTGTTAGAGTTTTTAAGGATTATTGGAGAATTGTGTTAAATAATAGAATAATAATAATTTTATAAATAAAATAATTTCTTTTGATCCATTCTATCGGCGATTCTTTTGTAAGTGCTCCAACTTTTTCTAATAAGTGTATCATATTTTTTCTCTCCAAATGTTTTGACTAAAAAATCTTTAGTTTTTTGATCTGCTGGATATCCACTTCCAAAATCTATTCCTAATTCTTCTTTTAATCTTTTTACTTCATCCTCTCGTTTCTCTTTTGATAAAATTGATGCTGCTGAGACTACTGGATATTTAAAATCTGCTTTATGTTCGCAAACTAATTCAATTTGGTCTTTTTTTACTAATGTATCAAAGAGATAATCTTCCCAGGCCTTTATATTCACACTTGGACAATCTACGATTACCTTTACTTTCTCATCAATATCTTTCATTAATGTATTTATTATTATTCCTGTTTCTATTGCTTCTAAATTATTTAAATTTGGGAAATCATCGATTTCTTTTGGTGTTGATAATTGATAAGAATATTTATATTTTTGTTTTATTTGTTCTGCTATTCTTTTTCTTTTTTTAGGATTAAGTAATTTACTGTCTTTTGCTCCCATTTCTCTTATTTTATCTTGTTCTTCTTCATTATCTATTAATACTCCAGTTAAAAGCATTGGTCCTAGAACTGGTCCTCTTCCAGCGTCGTCAATTCCTATTATTTTCATTATTGTAATAAAGACTCTTTGTTTATAAAAGTTGACTCTTCTTTTGATGTTTTTTTGTCACTTTTTAATCCTAAAATGAAAACATAAGAAATATAAAGGACTTTTTAGTCGTTTTTATATGACAACTGAACCTAAGGTTAATGGTTTAATCTTTAAGGAACTAATTAAGCGAGGATATTCTTTAGATGGTAATACGCGAATCTGGAATATAGCGGATTCTAAATTATGGTATTTGAAAGCAGAACAAGCTCAAGCTTATTTAGATTTAGAAGCTTCACAAGATTATTCTGCTCAATTTAAAGGATCTGATTTATATTTAATTAATAAGCATTTTGACAAAATATTACAAAAGATAAAATCTAAGAAAATAAATGTTATTGATTTAGGTTGTGGTGATGGTGTTAAAGGAGCTTATATTGTAGAACGTTTTATGAATGAAGGTAAAAAAGTTAGATATTGCCCTATTGATATTAGTAGTTATATGGTTCAAAAAGCTATAAAGAATATTTCTAAAATTAAGGTGGATGAAATTATTGAATCTAAATTTAATATATCTGATTTTGAGAATTTGAGTAATATTACACCTTTACTAAATCAAGGTGAGTATAGTAAAAATGTTTTTTTATTATTAGGAAATACACTTGGGAATTTTGAAATACATGATATATTATATCAAATTAGATCCGCAATGAAGGGTGAAGATACATTACTAATAGTTAATGGAATAAAAAATGAGAAATGGAAAGGTGTTGTTAAAGAAGCTAGTAATGATAAAAATCTAGATAATTTCTTTGGACAAATATTAACTCAATTAGGATTTAAAAAATCAGAATTTAAGTTAAATGTTAAATATGAAAATTCTAGAATTGAATTATATTATATTATTAGTATTGACAAAAAGGTAAAGTTTCAAGACAGGTTAATCCAATTTAATAAAGGTGATCAAATTTTAGTTGCTGTTGGGTATAAGCATGATGAAAGTGATTTAAAGACAGTTCTAAATATGTATTTTGATGAAGTTGAACTTAAATCTGCTGAAGATAAAAAATCTGCTCTTATTATTTGTAAAAAGTAAACTTTAATAAATCATTTTTTTTTATAATTCTATGAAAAAAGCTTTAGTTTTGTATTCTGGTGGACTTGATAGCCGTCTTGTTATTAAAATCATGCTTGAACAGGGTTTTGAAGTAACTGCATTACACTTTATGTTGCCTTTTGGGTGTAATTGTATTGTTGATGAGAATAAAGGTTTTGTTGAGGGTTTGGGTGCTATCTTCAGAAGTTTGGATGTTAATAAAAGTCCTTTATTAAATGAATATTTAACTGCTATTGAAAATGCAAAGTTTGGTTATGGTGTTGGATATAATCCTTGTACTGATTGTAAAATTTGGATTTTTAATAAAGCAAAGAAAATTTTTGATGCTGAAAAATTTGATGTTTTTGTTAGTGGCGAAGTCTTAGGACAAAGACCGATGAGTCAGACGAATTCTAAGAGAAAGAAGATTGATGAGACAGTTGGTTTTGATATTTTGCGTCCTTTATCTGCTAAAGCTTTAGAAGAAACTGAATATGAAAAGAGTGGTTTGGTTAATAGGGAAAAACTTTATGGGATTGTTGGGAGAAGAAGGCTTGAGCAAATGGAATTAGCTAAAAAATGGGATTTGAGTTATCCTACTCCTGGTGGTGGATGTCTTTTGTGTGAAAAGGCATTTAAGAAGCGTTTTAAGTTTTTGATTGAGAATGGTTATGTTAATGAGAAAAATTTAGAATTATTAAAGATTGGAAGACATTTTTTTATTGATGGGATCTGGTTTGTTATTGCAAGAAGTGAGAGTGAGGGAACAATTATTGTAAAGAGTAAAAAGTCTATAATTAATAGTAAACAATTTTTGGAAGGTGGTGAGGGATTGCCTGATGTTTTGATGAGTGATGTTAGAGGTATTTTGGATGCAAAAAATTTGCAAAAAGTTTTTGGAACAGGTGTTAGTATATTGGAAAGAAATAAGTTTGATAGATTTAAGCTGTGAGTTAATTATTTAAAGATTCATTTGGTTTCTGTTTCATGAAAAAGGTGATTCTTGTTATTTGTGATGGTTGGGGTATTCGTAAAGACTCTGATCATAATGCTATTTTAAATACTTCTACTCCTAATTTTGACAAGTTGATGAAGGAATATCCTCATTGTTCATTAAATGCATCTGGTGAAGCAGTCGGCTTACCTCGAGGATATCAAGGGAATTCTGAAGTTGGACATTTAACTATTGGAAGTGGTAGAATTATTAATCAGTCCTTGAAAAAGATTAATGAATCTATTAAAGATAAGAGTTTTTTTAAGAAGAAGGAATTTTTGGATGCTATTAATAATTGTAAGAGACATAGTTCTAAGTTACATCTAATTGGTTTGTTACAAAAGGAAGGAGTACATTCTCATATGAAACACTTGTTTGCATTGTTAGATTTATGTAAGAAAGAAAAATTTAATGATGTATATATTCATGTGATTACTGATGGTAGAGATTCTCCTGTTAAGAATGGAATTAATTATGTGAAGGATTTGCAGGAAAAATTGGATAGTGTTGGTTTCGGTAAAATTGTTAGTATTTGTGGTCGTTATTATGCTATGGATAGAAATAATCGTTGGGAGCGAACTAGAAAAGCTTACGATTGTATTGTTGAAGGTAAGTGTCGTGCTATTTTTAATGGTGATGTTGCTGTTGAATTGAAAAAATATTATAAACAGAGAATTGGTGATGAATTTATTGTTCCTCATAAATTGAGAGAATATAAAGGAATTCAGAAGAATGATTCTGTCATTTTTTATAATTTTAGAACGGATAGAACAAGACAATTAACGAAAGCTATTGTTGAGAAAAGATTTAATGAATGGAATAGAAAATTTATTGGTTGTTTTTTTGTTGCAATGACTGATTTTTATAAACCGATGAATGGTGTTGTCGCATTTAAAGAAGAATCTATTAAAAATTTATTAGGTGAAGTTATTAGTGATAAAGGATTGAAGCAATTGAGAATTAGTGAAACTGAAAAATATGCACATGTTACATTTTTCTTTAATGGTCAAAATGAAAGTGCATTTAAGGGTGAAAGTCGTATTATGATTCCTTCTCCAAATGTAAAAACATATGATTTGAAACCTGAGATGAGTATTTATGAAGTTAGTGATAAGTTAATTAATGAAATTAGGAAAAAAGAATTTAATTTTATTGTTGTTAATTTAGTAAATGGAGATATGGTTGGACATACTGGTGTTGGTTCGGCAATTAGAAAGGCTGTTGCTTCTGTTGATGAATGTGTTGGTAAAATTGTTAATGCTGGTATCGAAAATGAATACACTGTTTTAGTTTCTGCTGATCATGGTAATGCTGAGGATCAAACAAAAGAAAATAGGACAAATCATACCACAAATAAAGTTCCTTTTGTTTGTGTTGGTGCTGGTGATGTGAAGTTAAAGAATGGTGGTTTGCAAGATATTGCGCCTAGTGTTTTAGATTTGTTGAAAATTAAAAAGCCTAAGGAGATGAGTGGAAATTCACTTATTTGTTAAAATTATTCTTTTACTTTTCTAAATATTCCAATAGTCATTACATATCCCACTAATTTTACTCTATATTTTGGTCCTAATTGTAAAATTATTTCTTTTGCAATTTCTTTTGCTTGTTTTTTATCTCGGCAAGCTGATTTTAGTAAAACCACTTTAAGCATTTTTTCTGCTTCAAACAAAGTTTTTAATTGGTTCATAAATTCTGGCGTTAATCCATTCTTTCCAATTTGTAATTTCTTTATAGGTCTTACCATATTATTAGAATTTATTTTGGGTTTATATAGCTATTTAATATATAAAAATTAAATACTAATTATTATTTATTTCTTTTTCTAATTTTATTATATCGGATTTCTTTGCTTTGATTGTATTTTGTATTTTTTTTACCATCCAGCTTCCATCTTTTGCTTTTTTATCTTTTGAACAATCATTTTTTGAAAATACATGAACTTGAACACTATTTCTGTTATTTCTCCAATCTTGGCTTTTTATTGCGCAAAATATTGCCGCTTCTTTTATTTCTTCTTGTGTCGGATTGTCTCCTAGGTTTACAAATGGGCTTCCTGATGCGATAGTATGTAATAATATATCATTTCTTTTTGATGTTGAAACTAAAAGATCATTTTGTTCTGCAGATTTACCTGCTTTGATTATTTTTTCTGTTGAGAGAATATATTCTCTAAAATTAGTGTTTACCATTTCATTTGTATGTGATTTATTGTTTATTAGTTTGCTGGTGTTTCTAAATAAATAATTTTGATTTACATAACTTTAGAATTAATTACTCTTGCATCTGGGCTTAGAACATTTACTGAATCACCTTTGAATCTGACTCCTCTTGCAACTTTTTGGATTAGTTCTCTATTTGCTTTGTCTATGTAGAATTCTCTAAATTTCTTTGGTTGTTCTTTTCTTAATATTTTCCAAAATAATCCTTGAATATTTGGATATGGATATTTTGTTAATACAATGTTGTCACATTTATCTCCTGCGAAATCTACTCCTCGACTACATTTTGTTGTAAATAATGTTTTTTTTCTTTTTGATAAAAAATCATCAATTGCTTTATTACTCTGTTGTTGAATACTTCTTAATTCATCTTGGCTTATTAAATTATCAAATTTTAATTCATCAAATTCTTTTTGTGTTGGAAGATCACTGAATGCATTTACATGTACCAAAGTTTGTCCTTCGCAATTCGCGAGTGCACAATCTAACATTTTTAAATATCTTGGTCTTGTTAACATTCCGTTTTTAAAATTTGCATAGTTACATGCTCGTTCTACTCCTGTTCGATATAAATTTATGTCTCCTGGCATTTTTGTTTCTGCTTCTATTATTTTGAATTTTTTTAATCCGTATATATCTCTTAATACTTCTTCTGAATGTAAAGTTCCACTCATCATTATTAGGATATTTCCTTGTGATGTTAATTCTTCTACTTTTTTTGCTAGATTTATTGTTACTAATGTTATTAATACGTTTTCTTCTTGTTGTTGTTTCGAGTAAAGAGTTTCTTGTTTTTTATCTCTTGTTTGTCGTTCTATTGTTATATATGTTTCATCTAAAACACTTTCAAAACTTCTTGCAATTTCTAAAACACGATTATAATAATTCATTTCTTCATCTTCTGCTAGATTAGGATTCTTTATTATTTTCTTTAATAAATCAATAAATTTTGTTTGACTTAATCTTTCACAATCTATCTCTTGTGATTTATCGTAAAGTAATGTATTTGTTTCATAAATAATTTCTTTTAAGGCTACTCTTCTTTCTTTATTTTCAGGCATTAAGCCTGACATTGATGTTAATAATCTTTGTACATTAATTCTTCTTTCGTTTGCAAAATTATCTAGAAACTCATCACACTCATCAATAATATCAATTTCTGTTTTGGGTTTTCTTCCAATTTCTATTTCTATTAAATATTTTGCGGCATTGAATATTAATACGTCACTTTTTGCATAATTTTCATATTGATCAAAATATGCACAACCTTTTTTTCTTCTAAATAATGCAAAATCTTTTCCGGATACTGTTGGAAATCTTAATTTTTCCACTTCGTCAAGTCCTTTTGGTTTCATTTCTGCAGGTAATAGTGGTGACCAATATGGACAGACAGGAGCTACATTCATTCTTTTTATGTCACTAATTGTTGAAAAATCTTCTTCTGAAACATTGGGATTCTCTCGTATATATTCCATTAGTTTTTCTGTATTTTTTTCTCGTATTTCTATTGAACATGGTAAATCTTTTTGATCTGCTAATCCACTTTTGAAAGGACAAGAAAAATTTGCTCGACCTTTTATCATTGATATCTTTAATGGTTTCCCATTGTTTTTTAGAATGAATTTTTCTTGAGTATAGTCTTTTTCGTATTGTTCTTGAAGTGATTTTATTGGAACTACAATTGATGATTTTTTGAATTCTTTTGCTAAGTTTAATGCAATTGCGCTTTTACCTGTTCCACAAACTCCTTTTATGAATATTATATTGTGTCCATTTTCTATTTCTTTTAAGATTTCATTTACTACTGTTTCTTGTGTCTTCCCATTCGTAAATTCTAATGGTTTTAGTGGTTCTCCCTCGGCATCGAATATATTTGAGGAATTTTTATCTGTTCGTTTATATAAAGACCAATTCATTTTATCACCTTCGTGATAAAAAAAGCTAAGACGTTTTTAAGGATTTAGGTGAAAAAGAGAATCAGAATGGAAATTATATTTTAAAATAATAATAAAAAATTAACCTTTACAATTCCTTTTCAACATAAACTTTAGCTTTATCAATTCTATATCCTAATTTCTTGTAATATTCTCTTACTCCAATTCCGGAAATCACTCTTATTCTTTTATAACCTTTTTTCTTAGCAATTTTTTCTGCTTCTTGCATTAGTAGTTTCCCTAATCCCTTATGTTGCCATTTCTCTATATCTTTTTTTCCTAATACTGATGCTGGTCCATATACGTGTAATTCTCTAATTGTTGCAATTGATTTTTTATTTTTTTCAAGTCTTAGTCTTGCTAATCCGAACAATAAGTCATCCTTATTTATTACTTCTATAAAATATTCTGTTCCTTCACTTGCTTTATATTTTGTAATTTTTATTTTTGTATTTGTATCTAATTTTCTTTTGTCTCTTAGTGCAAAACCTATTTCCCTAAATCTAATTTCTTCAATTCTTGTTTTCGCTTTTCTAATATCCTTTTCAATATCTTGTCTTAAATCAATATTTATTACTCCTGCTACTAGATATTCCGGTGGAATCTCTCGCATTATTCGCATTATTCGACAGTATCTTGGAGTTAATATTATCATTTCTTTAATTATTTCAATTGTTTTTTCTTTACTATAAGGACTATATTCTCCACCCCAATACATATCTTCTAATCCAGACCCTGGCATTACTTGACATGGATAAATTTTGACTTGATCTGGTTTGTAATTTCTATTTTTGAAAACTTTTTTGAATAATTGTATATCTTTTTCTGGATTACTACCTGGGATGCCTGGCATTAAATGATAGCCTATTTTGAATCCTGCTTTCTTTAATCGTTTTGTTGCATCAATAACATCTTGGACCGTGTGTCCTCGGTTTACTTTTTGATATATTTTATCATCTATTGCTTGTATTCCCAATTCTACTCTTGTGGCTCCGTAATTTAAAATTTCTTTTATATGAGCATCAGTGCAATAATCGGGTCGTGTTTCTATACACAATGCTGTGCATCTATGTTTTGCTTTTTCGTTTAACTTTTTCGCTTGTTTTAGTGTTTTGGATTTTTTACCATTTAATGCATCATAACATCCTTTGATAAATTGTGGTTTGAATTCTTCTGGATAAGCCAAAAAAGTTCCTCCCATAATAATAAGTTCTATTTTTTCGACAGGATGTCTCATAGATTTTAACATTTTGATTCTTGCTCTTACTTGCTTGTATGCATCATAATCATTAGCTTTTGCTCGCAGAACGGCTGGACTTGTCGGTGTATAACTTTGTGGTGCATTTAATGTTGGACAATATAAACAAGCTCCATGAGGACATGCTCTTGGTGGGACCATTACTGCCACTGGTGCAACTCCTGAGATTGTTCTTGTAGGTTTTTTTATCAACTTTTTTTTAGACATAATTAAGGGAATTGTTTTAAACTTATAAATTCTTTGTCTACTATGAAAGAAAAAACGCAGGAAGAAGTTTGGGATGCAATTGCTCCTTCTTGGAATGAATATAAAAAAAGCACTTTCCCTGTTTTAAAGAATTTTTTAAAAGATAAAGGTGGGAAAATTCTTGATTTGGGTTGTGGTTCTGGTAGAAATTGTATTGAATTGAAAAAAGATGTTATTTATTATTGTGTTGATTTTTCTAATGAGATGTTGAAATTAGCTAAAAAAAATTTAAAGGAAAAAAGCATTAAAGGAGAATTCTTATATTCTAAGAGTTCTAAAATCAGTTTTGATAATGAATTCTTTGATTTTTCTTTATGTTATGCGATGTTACATTGTTTGGAGAGTAAAGATGAAAGAGTTGCTACTTTGAAAGAATTGTTTAGAACGCTTAAGAAAGGAGGTGAAGCTTTAATCACAACATGGGGACGAGGTTCTAAGAGAATAAAAAATCGTCCAGAAAGTGGTTATGTCCCTTGGACATTAAAGGAAAGTGGGGATAAGGTTGAAAGATATAATTATATTTATGAATATGATGAATTGAAAAAAGAAGTTGAGAGTGTTGGTTTTGATATTGTTAAAATGTGGGAAGACTATAATATTAATATTGTGGTAAGAAAAAAATGATTAATTTTATGATTACTCTTTTTTAGGTTGAATTTTTATAAAATCTGTTAATAATCCTTTCTTTTTTTCTGTCATTTCACTTGTATATGCATCTATTTTTAATCTTTGCATTTCTAATCCGTTTAAGCAAGTTATATTCCATTCATTATCTTTTAAAATTGCAATTATTTTTGGGTAATCTTTGCCTATTTTTTCTTTTACCGTTTTTTTTAAATTATCTAAGTCAACTTTTAAATTTAGATTATCTAATTCATTTGACGATTCTACTTTATCTTTGTATAATATGAATGTGTTGAATGGATATTCAAAGCTTGTTATTTTTTGTTGATCTTTAATAAAATAATCTAATTGTAATTTATCTCCATCGTTTCCTAAAATAAAGAATCCTGCACATAAATATGCTTTCGGATATTTTTGTATAAAATCCTTATAAGAATCTCTTGTTTTTAATTCTGTTAATAATTCTTTGATTTTCATATTAAAAGTAATCTTATTTTGCTTTTAAGGTTTTATATTCCTAAGCCAATTAGAATCCCTTCTATTATTGCAGCTATTATTAGAAGTGGAATTATTATTAAGCAAAATGTTTTGATTGATTTAGAGATTTCTTCTTTCATTATTTCATTTTTTGAGGATAGATATAGTGCTATTAGAACTGCTGATAGGATTAGCATATTAAAAATTACTAACAATATTACTGCTGGGTTTGATAATAATATCTCTGGTGATGAGATTGTCATTCCGGAAACAATCATGTTTAAATGTAAATTAATTGGGAATGTTATTATTGATATTAAGGAAATCAATAGAAATCTATTTTTTTGTTTTTTTATCTTAAAAATTTCTTTTAGAAATAAGTTTGCTAAGTATAATGCTAGTCCCATTGAAATAAAAATTGCTGTCAATTCAAAAATTCCATGTGGAATAAATCTTAGTAATACATTCAATCCTTGTATATCTGCTGCTAATCTTCCAACAAAACCTCCAACATATCCATTAAAAATGCTTGAGAATAAAGGCATTATTCCGAATGCTAATCCAAAAATTAATGATACAAAACTTGCTCGTAAGTTATTGAAAAAAATTGTTGTTATTGTCTTATATATGCTTAATCCAACAAACATATTGGCCATCCCTGATAACATAATTTTTAATTCTGATTCATAAAAAATTGGGAATGCAAATCCAATAAAAAACGCTAAGAAAAATATTCCTAACGATAAGACAGTATACCACTTAACTTTGATTAATAATTTGAAAATTTCTTTATACTCTTTTTTTAAACTTAATTTCATTTTAATTCCTAAATTGATTTGACATCATTTTAGTTTTTCTTGGATATTTCGTTTTTATATAGTATGCATAAGCTAATCCAGCTAATAACCCTCCTAGGTGTGCCATGTTTCCAATTGGAAGGTCCATGAATAATGCAACGATGATTAGCGGAATTATTGAGACTAGTGGTAGTGCCCACATTGGCATTTCTAGTGGTAAGGAATATTTTTTCAGATTTGAATTAAGACTTAACATTGATGTAATTGCTACGATAAAATAGATTGTAACTATTATATTAATTATACCTAAGATTGCAGAATTTACTGGGAATATTGCGATAAGTATGTATTGGATTATTATTGCAATTATTGGTCCTGCTATCATATAAACTTTTATTTTTGGAGTTAGTAATGCTAATACTCCAACAAAACCGAATAATGCTCCTGATGCTCCAATTCCGTAAACGGTTGGATCTCCAAAAATTCTCATTAGAATTGGATTAACTCCTAAAAAATTAGAAACTAAAGTCCAAAATATTCCTGCAAATAAACCAGAAATTAAGTATAGATATATTACTCTTTTTTTACCAATTAAATTTTCTACAAAATTTCCAATAAAATAGAATGAAACCATATTTACAAATAAATGCCAGAATGTAAAATGCGTAAACATACTTGTTAATAATGTCCAAAGTCTTTGTCCTGAGAGTATTGTTATTGGTTGTAGTGCTACAAAATTTATTATATTATATTGTTTAAAAATTATTGATAATAACCAAACTAAAACAAAAACTATTACATTTGTAATAATTAATTTATTCGTCATACTTGATAAATTGAATTTATTGAATTGCATAAGGTTAGAAATTATTTTTTAATTTTTTTAGTTGTTGATTTCTTTGTTGCTGTTTTAGTGGTAGTTTTTTTTGTCGTTTTTTTCTTTACTGGAGTTTTTTTAGCTGTTGTTTTCTTCTTAGCAGGAGCTTTCTTTTTTGTTACAACTTTTGTTGGATTATTTTTCTCATCTTCTGCTTTTTTAGCCGCTCTTATTGCTGCTCTTTTTTCTTTTTGTTCCTGTTTCTTTGCTTCAGCTTCTTTTTCCAACTTTTTATTTATTCTTGCAATTTTTTTCTTTTCTTTTTCTCTAACAATTTCTAATTCTTCTTGTATTTTCTTAATTTCATTCGTTCTTCTTGTTATTTTTGCTTTAATATCTCTTATATGTGGTGCTCCGTCGGAAAGTTCATAAATCTCAGCACATTCTTCACAACTAAATCCATGTTCTAATGCAATATCTTCAGTTACTTCAATTTTGCAGTATGGACAAATATAGTATCTTTTGGTTTGTCTATCTTCCAATCGTACTTTTAATTTATCTATTTTTTTATTTAAAAATTGTTCGATTAAAGCTATTGATTTTTCTATATTTAATGTCCAATAATAAATATACCATCCTTTTTTTTGGTCTTTTTTTCTGGTAAATGATACTAACCCATAATTTGATAATTTGTAAAGAATATTTCTTACTTGATTTACTGTCAAATCCATTTTTTTAGCAATTAAAAATTCGTTAACATTTTTTTTATTAAATAAAGTCTCAACTATACGTCCATTGCCCTCACCCGCTAAATCCTCAATTAAATTGAATAGAAGCTTTTCCTGCATTAGTGCTAAAATATTTATTAGTTTAAATACCTTTCTTTTTTATATTTTTTATATTTTGCGATTTCCGACGATAAAGCTTACTGTCATTATCAAATTAAACTAAATATATAAAAAGAATTATTAATTATATTAATTATGGCTTTATTCAAACATAAGGATAGTATTCCTGAGTTACCAATGGCACCAAGTTTTCCATCTAGTACTAAAATACCTTCTAGAAATAATATTAATGAATTGCCTACATTACCTGTTCCAAATTCTCAAAAAGATAATTTTGGTGAGGAAATGGTAAAATCTGCTATTTCTGATTTAAGTGCTGCTGAGGAAAATGAGGTGAATTGTAGAGAGATTGTAAAAGATCCTCTACATGTAAATCAAGAAGTAAATAATAGTCATGTTGTTCAACAAAATGTTCCTATAGCACCAGTTGCTCCAGAGAAGAAAACTATTTTTGTAAAGGTAGATAAATATCATGCATTACAAGATGCTTTAGGTGAGATTCAAGAACAAATTAAAAATTTATCTAAACAAGTTCAGACATTGAAAGAAGTTAAAACTAGACAAGTTACAGAAATTAATGTTTGGGATGAAGAAATGAAGAAAATAAATCAAAGATTATCAAAAATTGATTCTGGTATTTTCGGAGAGGTATAAATATGGTCGCTAAGACAAAAATTACTTCTAAATCTAAGACGAACTCTGGTCGTAAGAATGTTGAACCTTTATTCTATATTGCTAATGCAAAATCTTTCAAAGCTGCGAAAATAAATTTACTTACGGCTAAATCTAGTGTTTTAATGTCTAGAAATTTTAGTGTGAAATTTTTAGATGCTATTGAAAAAGAAGAGTTAGCTAAACAAGATATAAAAAGAACACTAAATAGAATTGCTTTATTATTGAGAAAAATTAAAACTGCATTACCTGTTGTTTCTCAACAAACTTTAATATCTAAGAAAAAGAATATTGTTCATAGAGCAATTATTACTAAAGGTGATAGTGGAAATAGTGAAAAAACAGAAATTGATGTTGAATTAGATGCTATTAATCAAAAACTGAAAGAGCTTGCTGGTCTTTAATTAAATAGTTTTAAAAATATAATTTTCTAATATTTAATATGGTAATTACCAGAACAGATTTAATACAAAAATATATTGATTTTTTTAGAGGGAAAGAGCATCATGCAATCAAAAATTCATCATTAATCCCTGAAAATGATCCAACTGTTTTATTTACAACTGCTGGGATGCATCCACTCGTTCCGTTTTTATTGGGAGAAAATCATCCTTTAGGAAAAAGATTGACAAATGTTCAGAGGTGTATTAGGACTGGTGATATTGAGGAAGTTGGAGATAGTGTCCATCATACTTTATTTGAAATGTTAGGGAATTGGAGTCTCGGAGATTATTTTAAAGAAGAATCTATTGAATGGTCTTTTGAATTTTTAACTAAAATTTTAAAAATTCCTGTTGATAGAATTGCTGTTAGTGTTTTTGCTGGTGATAATGATGTTCCTAAAGATAATAAGTCTGCTGAAACATGGAAAAAAATGGGTATTTCTGAAGATAGAATTGCTTTTTTACCTAAATCTGATAATTGGTGGGGTCCTGCTGGTGAGACTGGTCCATGTGGTCCAGATACAGAAATTTTTTATTGGAAATTAAATAAAGAAAATACACCAGAAAAGTTTGATTCTAATAATCCTAATTGGCTTGAAATTTGGAATAATGTTTTTATGGAATATAATAAAAATAGTGATGGTAAATATGAAGAAGCGAAACAAAAGAATATAGACACTGGTATGGGTATTGAGAGAACTGTTGCTGTTCTGAATGGTTTAGAAGATAATTATTTAGCTGATATGTGGAAACCAATTATTGAAGAACTTGAAATTTTATCTCATAAAAAATATGAGAATAATGAAAAACAAATGCGTTTGGTTGCTGATCATATTAAGGCTGCTGTTTTTATTATTGGAGATGGTGTTGCTGCTGGGAATGTTGAACAAGGATATATTCTAAGGAAATTAATCCGTCGAGCGATTAGAAGCTTAAGATTATTAGGTGTTGATATTATGAATATTGATTCTACTGTTGAAATTGCAAAAAAAGTTATAGAAATTTATAGTGATTATGAGCATTTACAAATTCAAAAAGATGCTATTTTTAATGAATTGAAAAGAGAAGAAGATAAATTTCAAAAAACATTAGATAAAGGATTAAGAGAATTCAAAAAAATGTCTATAGATAATAAAATTTCTTGTAAAGAAGCTTTTTTCTTGTATCAAAGTTATGGTTTCCCTCTTGAAATGATTGAAGAAATGGCTAAGGAGATTAATGTAGAAGTTGATGTTAAAGGATTTAATAGCGAATGTAAATTACATCAAGAATTATCTAGAAGTTCTTCTGCTGGTAAGTTTAAGTCTGGTTTAGCTGATAATAGTGATGCTACAAAGAAATTACATACCGCTACTCATCTCTTGAATGAGACCTTAAGAATCGTTTTGGATAATCCTGATGTTTTTCAAAAAGGATCTAATATTACTTCTGATAGATTAAGATTCGATTTTAACTTTGATAGAAAATTAACTAATGAAGAATTGAAAAGAATTGAAGATTTGGTTAATCTAAAAATTGAATCTGAATTACCTATTCGTTGTGATATTATGAAATTAGATGATGCAAAAAGATGTGGTGCAATGGGTGTTTTTGATTCTAAGTATGATGATGAGGTAAAAGTTTATTCAATGGGCGCTATTGGGAAAGAATTTAGTAAAGAAATTTGTGCTGGACCTCATGTTAAAAATACTAATGAGTTGGGACATTTTAAAATTGTGAAAGAAAGTAGTTCATCTTCTGGAGTAAGGAGAATTAAAGCTATTTTGGAATAGTTTAAACCGTTAATTCATCCAATGAGTGAACATTATATATTTCTCTTGCTTTGTAACCTTTATTTTCAAGATCTTCAATTCCTAGAATATTACATTTTGCTTTTGATTGTTCTGAGAAAAGAGGTTCTCCATCTTTATTTATACCTAAATATAAAATAACATGCGTTAACTCTCTTTGTTGATGTTTCTCATCTAAACCATTTTGATAGTTGCTAAAAGGTACATTTATACCTATAATTGATCCAGGTTCTGCTTGTAAAATTTTAGAATATATATCACTATCTTTTACTTCGACTACTTCATCTGAATTATATCGTCTATTCCATGCATGACAAGGATTATATTTTTTATTAAAAAGTTCTTTTGCTGCAAATCTAGTATATTTAGAACAGTTAAAAATTCCTAATTTTAATGCTCCATATCGTGGAACATTAAGTATTTCGCCATTATTCATTTTTGTTGAAGTATATTTTGTTCGTAATTCTAAATCTTTGTGAGAAAGATTTCCACTAAGAACTTCTTTTGCAATATCTATTCCATTTCCTACATATTGTTTTATTTTCATAATAGTTAGAGTAAAAGTATACTTATAAAACCTTCTATTTGTTGTTACAACTTAGTGACATACTATATGTTCCAATATTTCATTTCTCTCAATTGATTGATGTTATTTTTGTACATATTTCGTAAATCATTAATTTTGAAGAATTGTGTAATTATTCTATCGAATCCTGGTCCCCATGCTAAAACTGGTACATGTTTACCAAATATTGGGATTGTTACTTCTGGTCTAAACATTCCTGCTCCTCCTAACTCTACCCATTTTTTATGTACAGGATGAAATACATCAATTTCTAAACTTGGTTCTGTGTATGGGAAATATGCTGGTCTTATTCTTAGATTTTCATATCCCATTTTTTTGAAGAATTGAATTAAATATCCTAACAATTGTCTGAAATTTGCATCTTTGTCTACTACGATTCCTTCTGTTTGATTAAATTCGAATCCATGAGACCAATCTACTGTTTCATTTCTAAAACATTTTCCCAATGCGAAATATTTTGCTGGAAATTCATTTGATTTTGCAATTTCGTGTAGTGTTTGAATTGACCATGGTGTTGTATGAGTTCTTAGTAAAACTTTTTTTGCATCTTCTTCTTTCCATTTTGTACACCAACCTAAACTTCCATCACAACCACCTTCATGCGATTTCTTTACTTGTTCAATTTTTTCTTTTGATGGCAATTTCCCTATCATATCTTTTATAAAAAAAGTATCTTGCATTTCTCTTACTGGATGGTCTTGAGCTGTAAAAAGTGCATCAAAATTATAAAATCCTGTTATTGACATCTTTCCTGTCATTTCTTTAAATCCCATATCTAACCAAATTTGTTTTGCAGAATCTGTTGCTTGATTTACGAAATGTCTTTTTCCACCATATATTCTTGGGACTGGTGTTGTCAAATCGTATCTTCTGAATTTTTTCGAATTCCAAATATTTGATTTTAAAATTTTAGGTGTTAATTGTTCTATCATATCGGACTTTATGTTCATTGAAGATATTTTTTTCCCTAATTCTGTTAGTTGTGTTGTTATTGTTTTTTGTTCTTTTATTTCTATTATTTCTTTTCTTTTCTTTAAATTTTCTAATGCTAATTTTTCTTGTGGTTCTAGATTCTCTAATGGTTTTGGTAAAGTTTCAAGAAATTGTTCTTCTAGTGATTTTTTTGTTATGCTTGAGGGCTGTGCTGTTAGGACTATAATCCCTTTTTGTATCTCTACTAATGCTTTTCTCTTCAATGTTCCTAATGAAACCTTTGCTTCGTTGTCGCTTAATCTTGTTTTTGCTTTAATATCTCTAATTGCAATTTCTTTTTCTTTTAAAAGTGCATTTAATAAGATTCTTTCTGGTAATCCTTTCTTTGAATATTGAATTCCAAAAACTCCCAAATCTATTATTTGGCTTTCTTGTTGTGTTATCATTACTAGATTTTTATTTTTTAGGAATGCTAATGCTCGTAGAATAGTTGTTTTATCTAATTCTTCTGTTACTAAATTGTCTACTGTTTGTTCTTCTTCTCTTAATAATGGTAAGACTTTTCTTTCTATAGGGGAAAGTGATTCTATTAAATTCTGTTCATCCATAGAGTTATTATTATTTTAATGTTTTTAAGTTTTAGGACAGAGTTTAAATCATATAGAAACAATTATAAATATTCTTGAGGTTTATATTTCATGAAAAAGGTGATTGGGTATATTCTTGCATTAGTTGGGTTTGCTATTATTGTTTCTGGTTTGGGATTTTTTCAGTTGAGTTTTTTTGAAGGTGCACCTGCTCATTATTCTATTATTGCTGGTATTATTGTTATTATTTTTTCTATTATGTTTTTGAAAGATGATATGAAAGAAGATAATAAAGTACAAAGTGAAATTCCTAAAGATTTGCCTATTTATGAAGGAGATCAAATTATTGGATATAGAAGACCAAATGATAATATTAAGGATAAAGGAAAGAAAAGAAATAAGAAAAAGGTTACTAGGAGCAAGAAATGAATGTTAATCCTATTTCTTTTGATAATTTAGTTTATAGTTTGCAGAGTGATTGGCTTGGGTTTGCTGTTGTTTTTGCTATTGTTTTTTCTGTTGCTTATATTGGTATTTCGAGATTTTTTATCAAAGGTGGTAGAATTGTTCAAGAGAATGTGGGAAATGGAAGAACTAGGAATGTTAGAGAAAAAAAACATATTGACAATAAACCTTTTGTTATTATTATTGCTGCTTGTATTGCACTTCTAGTTTCTGCAAGTGTGATGCAGATGGGAACATTGAGAATTAAAGATAGTGGTTATGGTATTATTGCGAGTATGGGTGTTGTATTGGTTGTTATTATTATTTTAACTATTCCTTTTTACAAATTCTTAGATATGAATATTAATAGTAGAGTTATTACTAATTTGCTGTCATTTACTTTTATTTGGATTGTTACATTTATGATGAGGTTCCAAGGAATAAAATTAGGTAATCTTCCAGGGACTTGGTTAAATGTGTTGAATTTTTTTGGAAATGAAAGATTCTTGCTTGTAGGATTGATTGGAGCAATTATCTTAGGTTTGATTTTTAAAAAAAGATAAATTATTTAAGAATTCTATAATTGTTTAGTATAGGTATTTTTATAAATAATAGAACT
>Ga0307992_1000831_pt1 | contig 18984 bp, 12 predicted proteins | sample EllFjometagen133_FD_203162 | JGI IMG/M metagenome (GOLD analysis project Ga0307992, IMG submission 203162) | Marine microbial communities from Ellis Fjord, Antarctic Ocean - #133 | ecosystem: Environmental > Aquatic > Marine > Unclassified | place: Southern Ocean | collected 2014-10-08
ATAACCAGCCGGTACTGCAAAAACTGGCCGGTATCGGAGTCGGGATAGCTAGGGGAGTGGATGACATCAAGGGGGATATCGTAGTTACCAGTGCCCATGGAATAAGTCCTGAGATAGAGGAGAAGCTTCGGGCTCGTCATATTGACATAATCAGTACTACCTGTCCCTTTGTTCACCGGGCTCAGCTTGCAGCGCGGAGGTTAGCCCAAGCTGGCTTCTGGGTTGTGATATATGGCGATGCCAATCACCCGGAGGTTGAGGGGGTTCTTGGGTGGGCTGAAGGTAGGGGGGTAGCTACCCTGGATGAGAGGTTTGTTTACGGGATTAAACCTTTGCCACGCCGGTTGGGTGTGCTATCTCAGACGACCCAGATCCCAGCCCATTTTACCGACTTTGTTAAGAAGCTCGTTGACCTTACCTTTACTAGAGACTCCGAGTTGCGCGTCATTGATACTATCTGCCATGAGATTAGGGGACGGCAGGCATCCGCTCTTGAGCTAGCTGCCAGAGTGGACTTGATGCTTGTCATCGGCGGTCATAACAGTGCTAATACCAACCGTCTTGCCCGGTTATGTTCCAGAGTTACCAAGACTTATCTAATTGAGACGGCTGCTGAGATTGATCCTTCCTGGTTTAAAGGTCAGTACCGTGTAGGTATAACTGCCGGGACTTCCGCGGCTGAAGAGACTATAAATGATGTAGTCGTAAGGCTTGAATCAATAGTCTGAGCCTGGGCTGAGGCACGTCTACTGGAATTCTTCAGTCCTTTTCCTCATCGGTAGCTCGTTGCATTCCGCAGATAAATAGCCGCATGGCACGTTCGGCAACATCAGCAATTAGCCTCTTCGCCATTTCGGCAGACTGACTGAGGCTGATAGGCCCGGGGGCGATACTGAAGACTGTGTCGATCCCCTCTTTATAGACTGCCGGGTAGCCATTGCCTATTTCACCAGTGATAGCAATGACAGGTAATCCGAAGTCCTTGGCCTTTCGGGCGACCCCCGCCGCTGTCTTGCCACAGGCGGTTTGGCTATCGATTCTGCCCTCCCCGGTAAAGACCAGGGTAGCACCTTTCATTTGCTCAACAAGGTTGGTCGCTTGAATAACGATATCTATACCGGGGAGCACTCTGGCCTTGAGAAAGGTGATTAACCCGGCGCCCAGACCGCCGGCTGCCCCGGCTCCAGGAACATCCCTGATGTCGATATCGAGTTTTTGTTTGATAACATCGGCATAGTGGGATAACGCTGTGTCAAGTTGCGCCGCCATTTCCGGAGTAGCCCCCTTTTGCGGGCCGTAGATAAAAGAGGCTCCCTCAGGACCGCAGAGGGGGTTAGTAACATCACAGGCTAGGAGGATATCACAGTCAGTCAGGCGGGGGTCGGTAGTTGTTATATCAATGGATTCCAGGTCAATCAGTGCTACTCCTCCCGGGGCGATGGCTTTCCCTTTAGCGTTGAGCAGGTTGATGCCCAGAGCTTGGGCCATTCCGGCACCGCCATCATTGGTAGCGCTCCCGCCAATACCGATGATGAATTTCCGGCAGCCTTTGCCAAGTGCGTCGCGGATCAATTCTCCGGTGCCGTAGGTGGTGGTTAGTAGTGGATTGCGTTTCTCTGGGGGGACTAGGTCAAGACCGGAAGCCGCTGCCATCTCGATAACGGCAGTTACCCCATCACTTAACAGGGCCCAGTGAGCCGTGATGCGCTCTCCAATCGGGTCAGTTACCTCTACTGATATGATGTCTCCCCCGATGGCATCAACCAGGGCCTGCATTGTCCCCTCTCCACCGTCCGCCATCGGCACAATAGCGGTTACCGCATCGGGAATTACGTGTCTAACCCCCCTACTAATTGCCTGCGATACCTCTAGAGCGGTAAGATTTCCCTTAAAGCCCTGGGGGGCGATAACAACCTTCATAACCTCACTATTCCGATAGGGGGCTCCGTACCACGAGCCCGTCCCGTTAGTATCTGGAGACTGGATAGGGTAGACCTACTTATTATAGTTCATTTACTCCGACTGTCAACACTACATCCTAGTGGCATAACTATTTCTATTAGGCGAAGGGTTTTGACACAGCATTGCTTGTTACCTATAATTAACCTGATTATGTTTAATTGGAGGGGACTTTGGCGGAGAAGAATAAGCCCAAGGTACTGGGTCAGGAAAAGGTGCTGGATGCCAAAGATATTGAGCGGCAGCTTGATATGATAGACCAGCGTTTGGATAATATTGACTCAGTGGTTAGTGCAGTTGCGGAACGCGTAATGAATCAGCCGCTAATTCTTAATGTAACCTGTCCTCACTGCGGGAAGAATGTAGATATCGCTATTATGGGCAGTATGAAACCGACAAGATAGCAAAGAGTTTAACCCGTTCACTGGGTTATCCCCGGAAACAGTGCTGCCTCACCGTTTTAGCCGGTCTTTCCGTAACAGAATCTCTGCCGATCATAGGGCTCTCTGTTGGTTGTAGAGGGGTGGGAGGTTTCCCAAGAGTATGACGGGACATAATATTTGACTTTTGCGTTAGAAACGCTTATGCTGATAAGTTGAATCCTCGAAAGTTCAACTGAAAAGGAGCAGCAATTTGAAAATACTTTTGGTTTATCCAAAGTATCCAGATACTTTCTGGAGCTTTAAGCACGCTTTGAAGTTCACCCCGAGAAAGGCATTAAATACCCCTTTGGGACCATTGACTGTAGCAGCCATGCTCCCTGGCGATTGGGAGAAAAGATTTGTCGATATGAATGTAACCAAACTGACCGATAAAGATGTCGGGTGGGCTGACTATGTCTTTATCAGTGCTATGGTGGTACAGCAGAACTCTGCCCAGGAGGTCGTTAACCTTTGCAAGAGGCTTGATACCAAGGTTGTTGCCGGTGGTCCCCTCTACACCACCGGGTGCGGGCTGTTCGATTTTAGTGGTATCGATCATATCATACTCAATGAGGCTGAAGTTACCCTGCCACCCTTCCTGAAAGATTTGGAGAAGGGTTGTCCCCAGCATATCTACAGGTCTGACGAGAGGGCTGATGTATGCAAGACTCCCATCCCTCTGTTCTCACTGGTTGACATGAAGAAATATGCTCAGGTTACTGTCCAGTACTCCCGCGGCTGTCCGTTCGACTGTGAGTTCTGTGATATCGTCGTTATGGACGGGCATAAGCCGCGCACCAAGACCAAAGCTCAGATACTGGCGGAACTGGAAGCAATATATAATCAGGGCTACCGTAGTACCGTCTTTATTGTTGATGATAACTTCATCGGTAACAAGAGAAAGCTGAAGGCGGATATCCTACCAGCTATTAGCGAGTGGCAGAAGGAGAAAGGGTATCCCTTCAGGTTCATCACTGAGGCATCTATCAACATGGCCGATGACGAAGAGTTGATGCAGTTAATGTCTGATGTCGGCTTTACCCGGGTATTTGTCGGTATCGAAAGCCCTAATGAAGAGAGTCTCACCGAGTGTCACAAGTTCACTAACAAGAACCGTGACTTGGTAGCCTCGGTGAAAAAGTTGCAGAACTATGGTTTTGAAGTAATGGGCGGCTTTATTGTCGGTTTTGATAGTGATCCGGTTTCAATCTTCAAGAGCCAGATTAATTTCATTCAAAAGAGCGGTATCGTTACTGCTATGGTTGGCTTGCTCATGGCCCCTCCCGAGACGAAACTGTGGCATCGCATGAAGAAAGAAAACCGTATGCTGCCGGAAGGTACCGGTGATAACACCGATGGTACCACCAACTTCATACCGAAAATGAAGCTTGATGTGCTCGTTGATGGCTACAAGCAAATCTTGCATACAATCTACTCTCCCAAGCAGTATTATGAGCGGATTCAAACCTTCTTCAAAGAGTATCAGCCTAATAGGGAAATAAGCTCCAGATCTAAACTCAAGGTTTACCACATAACGGGGCTGGTCAAATCTGCTCTAGTCCTAGGTATTAAGGACAGAGCCAGGATTCACTACTGGAGGCTGGTTTTTTCCACACTGTTCAAACATCCGCGGTTTCTTGGCCTATCGATAACTCTGGCTGCCCAGGGTTTTCACTTCCGTAAGGTCTATGAGAAGGTCAAGAAGATGCAGGTTGATGATGCCCTGCTGGATCGGCAGATAGAGGTACTGGCTGGTGGGTCACTTTAAGCGCTGATGGCATCGGGCTAGCTTGGTCAAGCTTGTGTGAATCTGCGGGGTACTATTGACGTCGGCTGCTAGGTCAGAGTGTTTGTTATCTGTTGTTTAGAGTACTGACTGAGCCTAGGACTCCGTTGATAAACCTGGGTGAGCTATCGCTGCCGAATTTCTTGGCTAGCTCAACTGCTTCATTTGCCGCTACCTTAATTGGTACCTTGTCGTCGAATAGAATCTCGAATATCGCCACCCTCAGGATATTTTTATCAACCGCGGGTATTTGTTCAAGCGGCCAGGCGGGGGCAAAGTGTTGGATATTACGGTCAATTTCTTCCTTGTTGTGGATGACGCCGCTGACTAGTTGGCAGGCGAAGGCGCTATTGTCCTCACCCAGTCCCGCGTTGTCTAGAAGATGAGTTATCGCCTGTTCTGCTTCATGTCCTACAGAATCAGCTTCATAAAGTGCCTGGAGAGCCAGCATTCTCGCTTTTCGCCGTGCCCCCGACATAAACTACCCCCTAGCCTAAACTGATACTGCGGCGGCTCCTGCAGCTGGTAATAAGATGAATGAGCTAAAGTCTATTCAGTCAGCAAGGCTATTAACAGCCTGTGCATCACCTATATTGATAGTTTTGGCATCACTATTTATTCTCTTAATTAGACCGCTGAGCACTTCTCCCGGACCTATCTCAATAAAAGTGGAGACACCACTGGCTATCAGGTACTCGATGGAGCGTTGCCACTGAACACCATTACATAGCTGCCTGATTAGTTCTGCCTTTATCTGTTCGGCAGTAGTCATTGGCTCAGCCGTAGTATTTGCCACAATAGGGATAATCGGCTTATGGAAAGAGATAGTGGCCATGATTTCGGACATGCCTTGGGCCGCCTGCTGCATCAGTGGTGTATGAAAGGCGCCGCTTACAGGTAGGGGAATAGCGCGCCTGGCTCCTCTGGCTTTGGCTAACCCCGCAGCTTTGGTCAGGTTTTCCTTCGCCCCGCTGATGACTAGCTGGTTCGGACAGTTAATGTTAGCCAGCCAGGTACCGGTCTCACCACACACTTCTGCCAGTGATGCTTCGTCAAGCCCGATTACCGCTACCATGCCTCCAGGTTGAAGTAGTCCGGCTTGATACATCAGCCGCCCCCTCTCTCGAGCCAGATAGACGGCGGTGGCGAAATCGAGCACTCCGGCGGCTGCCAGTGCGGTATACTCGCCTAGACTGTGCCCGGTAACAAATGCTGCCGGCTGTAGCCCGTTGCTGCTCATGTCCCGGACAGCCTGTAGGCAGGCAAAACTGGTTGTCAGTAGTGCCGGTTGAGCATTTATCGTTGAGCGAAGCTCTTCCTCGGGACCCTCGAAACACAGTCGCGACAGAGGAAACCCCAAGGCATCATCAGCCTGCTCGAAGGCTGCCTTGGCGGAAGGGAAATTGTCGTAGAGGTCACGTCCCATACCCACCTTCTGAGAACCCTGTCCCGGGAAGACATGGGCTACCTTCATAATCTTGAGTTTAACCGCCCTTCGCATGATTATTGAGCTGGGTGATTATCGCCTTGGCCTCAGCTGCTATTTCTTCGATGATAGCCTTGACTGGCTTGATTTCCTTTATCATACCGGCAATCTGCCCTGCCAGGAGTGTGCCTCCCTCAACATCACCGTCAATCATACCCTGTCGAATCTTGCCGGTACCGAGACGAAACAGCTCTTCTATCGGAATATCGGTGTTTTCCTTGTCGATAAACTCCCGCGTAAACTTATTCTCCAAAGCACGCAGGGGGTAACCGGTACTCTGGCCGGAAAGTATCGTGGAGCGGTCGCTGGCGTCTATGATTGCCTTTTTGCAATCGGGGTGAGCGATGCATTCCTCGCTGCAGATAAAGCGGGTCCCCATCTGAATACCCTGAGCACCAAGTGCTAGAGCAGCTGCCAGGCCTCGTCCATCAGCAAACCCTCCAGCCGCTACTACCGGTACCTTGACCGCGTCAACTACCTGAGGCACCAAAGCTATCGTGGTTATCTGTCCTACCTCTCCTCCCGATTCCATCCCTTCCGCCACGAAGGCGTCGGCGCCGGCTCGTTGCAGCCGCCTGGCCAGGGCAACACTGGCCACTACCGGCATTACCATTATCCCGGCTTCCTTGAATCTGGAGATATAGGGTCCGGGGTTACCGGCGCCGACAGTTACTACCGCCACCTTCTCTTCCAGAATCACCGCGATAATCTCTTCCACTTTGGGGGCTACCAGGACGATATTTGCTCCGAATGGTTTACCCGTTTTCTGCTTGGTCAGGCGTATCTGTTCCCTGACCCACTCCGGCTCTGGAGCGCCGCCGCCGATAATACCCAGCCCGCCAGCATTTGAGACGGCTGCAGCAAGCTCGGCTGTAGCCAGATGGGCCATTCCCCCCTGAATAATTGGGTACTCGATACCAAAGAGGTCACAAATGTCGGTTTTAAGCATAGAATAGTTCCCCCTTAGCTAGTTTTCTTTTGCGGGCTTTTGATCTCAACGACTTCCCTGCCGTCGTAGGTACCGCAGGTAGGGCAAACATGGTGAGGCAGCTTGGGACTGTTGCATTGAGAACAAGAAGCTAATTGAGGTACAGCTAGCAGCCTGAGATGATTACGCCTTTTACCCTGACGTGCCTTGGCATATTTCCGTTTTGGTAAAGCTCCCATAGTTTACTCCGTTCCTTTCTTTTTGGCTACCGAGCCATCACTGGCCGAGAGTAACTTGCTCAGTCTAGACCAGCGGGTGTCTATCTCCTGAGATGAACAATTACAGGGTCCCCGATTTAGGTCATGACCGCAGGTCGGACATAACCCGGCGCAATTCTCACGACAGAGCGGCTTCATCGGAATAGCCAGCAGGGCATATTGGCGCACCGCTTCGGTCAGGTCAAGAATATGTCGTTCATCAATAGTAAAACACCCCGGTTCATTGGGTAGAGACACCAAGCTGCCGCTATCTATACTGATAACGGGGAAATACTCCTCTTCAATTTCCAGTGTTAGCGGAACACGAAACAAACTCAAGCAGCGACCGCAGCTAACTTCAACCCCGGTATGCAGTGTCGCCTTAACCAGGATACCCCGGTTGGTGCGTAACAGCGAAATATCACCCTGAACCAGGCTGTCACTACCGGAGATATCAACGGTATCACTTACCCTGTAATTCCGTGTCGCCCCAATGGATGATTTAAGCAGCCCGGATACATTGGTCTGCATTACATCCGACCTCCACCCGAACCAAAGTCAGCTTATTATAAGCTGAGATGCATACCTACTGTCAAGCAGGCTCACTTATTTGTCATTGGTTGCTCTGGACCCTGGTCAAACATAAAGAGCCCAGATTCCACACCTGAGCCCCATTTGTTTTGATTGAATTGACTAATATCAAGTCTGAAGCAGGTCAAGCCCTCGACCATTAGTACGGCTAAGCTAAAAACATTACTGCTCTTACACACGCCGCCTATCAAACAAGTAGTCTACTTGCGGTCTTACTCCCGGTGACGAATCACCGGGATGGGAGATCTAATCTTGGGATGGGCTTCGCACTTAGATGCTTTCAGCGCTTATCCCAACCAGACTTGGCTACCCAGCACTGCCCCTGGCGGAACAACTGGCACACCATAGGTCTGTCCCTCTCGGTCCTCTCGTACTAGAGAGAGATTCCCTCAAATCTCCGGACGCCCACGACGGATAGAGACCGACCTGTCTCACGACGGTCTGAACCCAGCTCGCGTGCCGCTTTAACGGGCGAACAGCCCGACCCTTGGGACCTTCTCCAGCCCCAGGATGCGACGAGCCGACATCGAGGTGCCAAACCTTGCCGTCGATGTGAACTCTTGGGCAAGATAAGCCTGTTATCCCCGGGGTAGCTTTTATCCGTTAAGCCACGGCCCTTCCACTCGGTACCGTGGGATCACTTTGCCCGACTTTCGTCCCTGCTCGACTTGTAGGTCTCACAGTCAAGCTCCCTTATACCAATACACTCTACGAGTGATTTCCATCCACTCTGAGGGAACCTTTGGGCGCCTCCGTTACCTTTTAGGAGGCGACCGCCCCAGTCAAACTACCCACCAGACACTGTCCCCTAGCTTGCTCTAGGGTTAGAGGCAAAACTTATCAAGAGTGGTATTTCAACGTTGGCTCCACCGAGGCTGACGCCCCAGTTTCTCTGCCTCCCACCTATCCTACACATGATAAGCCCAGACTCAGTGCCAAGCTATAGTAAAGCTCCACGGGGTCTTTTTGTCCTGTCGCAGGTAACCCGCATCTTCACGGGTATTTCAATTTCACCGAGTCCCTCGTTGAGACAGCGTCCAAGTCGTTACACCATTCGTGCGGGTCAGAACTTACCTGACAAGGGATTTCGCTACCTTAGGACCGTTATAGTTACGGCCGCCGTTCACTGGGGCTTCGGTTCAGAGCTTCGGATTACTCCTGACCCCTCCCCTTAACCTTCCAGCACTGGGCAGGTATCAGCCCCTATACATCAGCTTACGCTTTAGCAGAGACCTATGTTTTTGTTAAACAGTCGCTTGGACCAATTTAGTGTCACCCCCAGAGGGGGTACCCCTTCTTCCGAAGTTACGGGGCTATTTTGCCGAGTTCCTTAACGAGGGTTGTCTCGATCACCTTGGGACATTTATCCCCACCTACCAGAGTCGGTTTGCGGTACGGGCACTCTTGCTTCATCAGCAACGAGGCTTTTCTTGACGGCCTGGGATCAGCTGAATCGTCTTGGGTCTCCCCTCAACTTCCCCCTCACCTTCAGCTACATATCCGGGGTGGATTTGCCTGCCCCGGCATCGCCTATAGTGGGTGACGCACCATGTCCAATAGGCACGCTCAGCCTACCCTCCCGTGTCCCCCCTTTACCTCCGCAAAAGTGGTACGGGAATAATAACCCGTTGTCCATCGCCTACGCCTTCCGGCCTCGGCTTAGGCCCGACTAACCCTACGCGGATTAACCTTCCGTAGGAAACCTTAGGTTTTCGGTGGATGTGTTTCTCACACACCTTTATGCTACTCATGCCGACATTCTCACTTCCCTCAGCTCCACCACTGCTCACGCAGCAGCTTCAGCGCTAAGGGAACGCTCCCCTACCCCTCCTGATAAATCAGAAAGCCATAGCTTCGGTGACGAACTTTAGCCCCGCTGGATTATCGGCGCAGCACCACTCAACCAGTGAGCTATTACGCTTTCTTTAAAGGATGGCTGCTTCTAAGCCAACCTCCTGGCTGTCTGTGCAATCCTACTTCCTTTACCACTTAGTTCGTTCTTAGGGACCTTAGCTGATGGTCTGGGCTGTTTCCCTCTCGACTATGGAGCTTAGCCCCCACAGTCTCACTCCCAGATTCTTGACTAATGGCATTCGTGGTTTGGTTGGATTTGGTAAGATATTATCCCCCTAGTCCATCCAGAGCCCTACCTCCATTAGTGAACATCTGAGGCTGCACCTAAATGCATTTCGGGGAGAACCAGCTATTCCCGGGTTCGATTGGCATTTCACCTCTATCCACAGCTCATCCTACAGCTTTGCAGCGCTGACAGGTTCGGGCCTTCACTCCGATATTATCGGAGCTTCACCCTGGCCATGGATAGCTCACCCGGCTTCGGGTCTAATCCGTGCAACTAAAAAATGCCCTATTAAGACTCGCTTTCGCTACGGCTCCGCAATGAAAATCGCTTAACCAAGCTACACAGATTAACTCGTCGGCTCATTCTTCAATAGGCACGCCATCACCCCAAAAAATTGAGGCTCTGACTGCTTGTCAGCACACAGTTTCAGGTCTATTTCACTCCCCTCCCGGGGTACTTTTCACCTTTCCCTCACGGTACTAGTTCACTATCGGTCATCAAGGGTATTTAGCTTTGCCCTGTGGTCAGGGCGGATTCCCACAAGATTTCTCGTGTCCCGTGGTACTCAAGTACAGATGGAGAGCCTACCCCTTTCGTCTACGGGACTATCACCCTCTGTGGTAGCTCTTTCCAGAGACCTTTGACTAGGGTTCGGTTTGTAACTCTCTGACTCGTTCTGAACCGAGTCTCACCTGCCTTACAACCCCCTATAAGCTTAGGCCTCAGAACCACTTAGCTTACAGGGTTTGAGCTTTTCCCCTTTCGTTCGCCACTACTCAGGGAATAATTTCCTTTCCTCGGGGTACTGAGATGTTTCACTTCCCCCGCTTACCTCCTCCCAGCCTATGTGTTCAGCTGGGGGTACCCAGGTTTTACCTGAGTGGGTTGCCCCATTCGGGAATCCCCGGTTAAGCTTGCTAGACAGCTAACCGAGGCTTTTCGCAGTCTTACCACGCCCTTCTTCGGCCCTTGATGCCAAGGCATCCACTGTGCGCCTTAACCGCTTGACCTGCTTCAGATTTGATATTAGTCTTTATATTCAGTTGTTAAAGTACAACAGACACAAAAACGGCTTGGTGACTTACCACCAAGCCGTTCGCCTGGTTTTCAATCACCCTGCTTCCCTTTTTATGTCTTAAATATCCTCATAGGCTATTACAATAACACCTTATGCTGATGAAAAATAGTAGCACAAAAATAATAGCCTTGTCAACCCGGTGTGCTGGCACACATGATAGTGACGCCCACCCTTCTTTACAAGTTCATTATCGATACTGTATTCTAGCTTAAGGTAAGGAGGAAGAGTTGTATCAGGCACCACGCGGAACCTCAGACACTCTACCCGGGGAGCAGGCATACTGGCGTTATATTGAGCAAAAAGCGGTTGACCTTTGTCAACTCTATGGCTATCAGCGTATTGATACCCCTGCTTTTGAAGACACGCGGCTTTTCTCACGTAGCATAGGCGAGGGTACCGATATTGTGGAAAAGGAAATGTATACCTTCGAAGACAAGGGGGGTAAACAGATAACCTTAAGGCCGGAGGGAACGGCACCCGTGTGCCGGGCCTATCTGGAACACGGGATGCATAATCTACCGCAGCCGGTGAAGCTGTATTATCTGACATCTATTTTTAGATACGAAAGGCCTCAATCGGGAAGATACCGTGAGCATCGCCAGTTCGGCTGTGAGGTTTTTGGGGATAGTGCCCCCGCTCTTGACGCCGAAGTTATTGACATCGCCTGGCAATTATTCTCGTCGTTAGGCATCGGTCACCTTTCCCTGAACCTGAACAGCATTGGCTGCCGGGAGTGTCGACCGGGATATCTAATTGTGCTGCAGGACTATTATGCTCGCTACGTTCAGGACCTATGCCTGGATTGTAAGGCCAGGCTTAAGAGAAACCCCCTGCGCTTGCTTGATTGTAAGAAACCCTTGTGTCGGCAGGTAGCCAGCTCTGCGCCGCAGAGTGTTAATAGCCTCTGCCCGCAGTGTGGTGAACACTTCGAGCGATTGAAAGGATATCTGGATTTGCTTAAGCTTCCCTTTGTGGTGAACCATTGCTTGGTCAGGGGGCTTGATTATTATACCAGGACGGTTTTCGAGGTCCAGCCTGAGGCTGAGGGGGCCCAGAGCACCCTGGGGGGTGGGGGGAGATACGATTACCTGATTGAGGAATTGGGTGGTAACCCTACCCCGGCGATGGGCTTCGCCAGCGGTATGGAGCGTATAGTCCTGAATCTGAAGAAACAGGGGGTTGCCGTCCCGGTGCTGCCCCAGCCGCAGGTGTTCGTTGCTTATCTTGGCGACGAGGCTAGGAGTGAGGCAGTAAGACTGACATCAGTGTTGAGACGGGCTGGCATCGGTGTAATAGAGGCTGTCGCTGGCAAAAGTCTGAAGGCTCAATTGAGGCAGGCCAATACCCTTAATGTTAGTTACGCAGTTATAATTGGCGAGCAAGAGATAAAGACCGGTACCGTGGTGCTGCGCAATATGGCTACCTCCGAGCAAGAGACTATCCCGGTTATCCAGTTGCCGGAGCATCTTCAATGCTAGGCTTGAGATAGATTACTCCGCTGGGGCAAAGTCCAGGATATTGAGCCGGAGTCTTTCCGCCCCGTTCCAGGAATCCACTTCCAGGTTATAAACGATATCAAGTGGTGAGGCTACCCCTTTTGAGTATTTGCCGGCGTTAAAGGCTATTCCGTCCCAGGTGGTGCCATCCTGTCTTAGTTTGAGCTTGAGGTGTGTACCCTTACTGCCGATTACCCGTAAGTTAGTGACCTCTACCTTTCGGCTGATGAAGGTAGGCGCCGGGTTTCCCTTACCGAACGGGGCCAGCTTCTGCAGACTGAAAAAGGTATCCCCTGCCAGTTTAAGGAGGGTAATCTCGGCATCAATATCAAGGTGATGGCGGAGGTCAACGCCGTCTAGCTCGGTGGCTGCTATCCTAAGGAGCGCTTCTTTCAGGTGGGGCAAGTTCCTGGTCGGCAGGGTAAAGCCGGCTGCCTGGGGGTGTCCGCCAAAGTGAGAGAGGAGGCTCTGGCACTGCTTCAGGGCCTGGGTGATGTTAAAATCAGGAATGCTGCGGCAACTGCCGGTACTTGTCTGCTTGCCGGTCTTGACCACCACCGCCGGGCGGTAGAACTCTTCACGCAGCCTGCCGGCAGCCAGACCGATGACTCCCGCCGTGTATTCATCATCGCTGGCGAGCAGAATCGGGGAAATCCCTTCAGCCAGTATTTGTTCCCTGGCCTTGCTGATTACTTCTCTGGTCAGTCTTTGTCGCTCCGCGTTTTTCTGTTCCAGCCATATGCTAAGTTGTCGTGCTTCCTCGGTAGAGTCTGTTATCAATAGCTGGTAGCTGGGCATAGCGTGTCCTAGTCTGCCGGCAGTGTTTAAGCGAGGGGCTATTACCCAGGAGACGCTCTCCGTATCAAGGCTGCCGATAGTCATGCTGGTCTGATTTGCCATTTCCCTTATGCCGGGGCGTGGCGTGGCATTAAGCAGCCTTAGTCCTTGCTTGACCAGGTATCGGTTTTCCCCCACCAGGGGCATCACATCGGCTATCGTCCCCAGGGCTACCAGGTCGAGCAGGTCGTCCGACCCTTCCCCTTTGCCGATGCTCCGTAGCAGGGCTTGAAGGAACTTGAAGGCTACTCCGACGCCGGCTAGTTCTAAGAAAGGGTATTCTGAACCGGGTAGTTTGGGGTTAACCACAGCCGCTGCCAGTGGGATGGTGTCTGGGGGGGTGTGGTGGTCGGTAATAACAATATCAAGCCCCTTTCTGTGCGCCTTCTTGACCTCATCCAGAGCGGTGATGCCGCAATCAACGGTGATAACCAGGCTGATACCTTGCTGTTGGAGCTTCTCCAGAACGGTTGTCTTGACGCCGTGTCCTTCATTCAGACGATGCGGGAGATAGGGGATGACCTTGCCGCCGAGCCGGCTAATTCCCTGGACCAACAGGGTGGTGGCGGTGATGCCGTCGGCATCGAAGTCGCCGTAGATAGCGATGTTTTCTCCGGAGAGCAGGGCGCGGTAGGTCCGGGCTACCGCCCGGTGCATATCAGGCAGCAGGAAGGGATCGGCTGACAGGCGTTCGTCGGCAGCGATAAAGGATGCTAACTGGGACGGTTCGGTGAGGCCTCGGTTGTAGAGGATTTGAGCTATCAGAGGGGGAAGGTCCGGAGTTTCAGCGAAATACTCGGCTGGAGCCGGTGGCAGGATGTTCCATCGGCTATTATTCAAACCCGTCTTTCCTTAATCGCCGGGGAATCTTTCTTGATGGGTTTGCCCTCCTTCTATTTGACCAGCTGGTATAGGAAAATTATAATGCCATTAGAGCTAATTGGTCAATTCAGTAATGAGAGTCTACTTTGGAGAATTTTGATTGGTAGGTATCAAGGTTGCCCTGGATAGCCTGGGCTGCAAGCTAAACCAGGCCGAGACAGACGAGCTGTTCCACCAGTTTGCTGAGGCTGGCTGCCAGATGGTATCTTCACCTGGCGAGGCTGACGTCTATATTCTAAATACCTGCACGGTTACCCATGTCGCTGACCGCAAGTCCCGCCACCTGCTGCGGTTGGCGCATCGCCGTAATCCTGGTGCCGTGGTGGTGGCTACCGGATGTTATGCCGAGCGGGCCCCCACCGAGCTGGCTGAAATTGAAGGGGTCAGACTTGTCTTGGGAAATAGTGATAAACCGCACCTATTGCGGTTACTGAAGGAGTCCGGCTGTTTGGGCGACTGGGTTATTGGGCAAGAAGGTTTGGCAGCTAACGGCTGTGGTGGTTTCCGGACACGCGCTATGGTTAAGGTCCAGGATGGCTGTAACAACTTCTGCGCCTACTGTGTCGTCCCACTGGTACGGGACAGGGAAAGGAGCCTTGCCGCCGGCAAGGTGGTTAGTGTTATCAAGCAACGGGTGGCTCAGGGCTATCGGGAGGTGGTGTTGACCGGGGTCAGGATTGGCTCTTATTGTGATAACGGGGTTACCTTGGTGGATTTACTTGAGCGCATTCTGGCAGAGACCGGTGTGGAAAGGCTAAGGCTGTCCTCTCTTCAGCCCGGTGAGGTTTCCCCTGAGCTTATTGCTCTCTGGCGTGACGGGCGGTTGTGTCCTCACTTTCACCTTTGCCTGCAGAGTGGTAGTGAGAGTGTTTTAAGTAGGATGAAGCGGCGCTACTCTACTACTGACTTTGAGCAGGTGGTGTCCTTTATCAGAAATATGGTGCCTGGGGTGGCTATCACTACCGATGTTATGGTCGGTTTCCCCGGTGAGGCTGACAAAGAGTTTGAGGAAAGCTATCGTTTCTGCCTGCGAATGGAGTTTGCTCGCACTCATGTCTTTTCCTACTCACGCCGTAACGGTACCGAAGCCTCCCTATTTTCCGATCAGGTTAGTGATAAGATAAAAAAGGAGCGGGCAGGTAGAATGCTGGCGCTGGCCCAGGAGAGCGCTTGCAGCTTCAGGCGGCAATTTCTGGACAGGACGCTCACGGTACTCTTCGAGCAGCGCTCAGGTGGTGTCTGGTCCGGCCTTACCACTAACTACGTCAAGGTGTATGCTAAGAGCAGCAGTGATTTGACTAACAGACTTAAACCGGTAAGGCTGGTGGAAGTTTATCGGGATGGGGTGTGGGGAGAAATAGTAGAATAGATGAAGAATCTGAAAAAGGAATCTATCAATTGCGGCAGTATTCTGGGGAAGGAGCCGTCACTTGGAGATGGCGGATGAGAAACCGATTATCCTTTGTATTATGATTACGGGGTAGTATAATTAAACAGTAGCTAATCTTATTAACCTGACGGGGGTGTGATATGGAGAATATGCGCCAGAAGTATCTTGGGATGTTCGAGCCGAAAAGGATAATCGATAATCCTTCGGATAAGAAGCTGAGGGGGTGGGCATTTGAAAAGGGGGGGGAGATAACTGAGTTCGGGAACCTGGCGGTGATTACTAATGTGCGGAATAGGATTGCCAAGTTTACCGAGGTGGTGATGAACGAGCCTGCCCCGGAAGACGACCGGCTTATCCGTGAGGTTATGGATTACCTGAAGACCAAAGAGGTGATACAGCTTGACCGGGTGATGTGTCATAACCCCGAATTCAAAAGGAACTGTCGTGTCTATGTTACCGCCGATTATCCCCGTATACCGCTGATGTGGGGAAATACCCTGTTTCCCTCGGAGGGTGGTGAGCCTGACTTCGTCACTGTTACTGTTGCCGAGTGGCCGGAGAAGAGGACCCTCGTCTTTCCTGAGTCGGGCCTGACCATAATTCTGGGTAGTGACTATAAGGGTGAAAATAAGAAGGCGATGCTGCGCCAGGTGATGTACTGGGCAAAGAAGGGCGGTAGTCTGGGGCTTCATGCCGCCAGCAAGATAGTGCGGGTATTCCGCAACGGAGAACTCAAGGACTTCGGCTTTCTCTTATTTGGTCTCAGCGGTACTGGTAAGACCTCACTTTCCTGTCACTCGCACTGGTTGCGTCCTCCGGAAAGGGTGATCATCCGTCAGGATGATGTTGCAATACTAAGGGCTGACGGTAGTGCTGTCGGTACCGAGGAGTCCTTCTATCTGAAGACGGACGGACTGGAGCCTGACTCGCAGCCGCTTTTGTATGCGGCGGCGATAAGCCCGCGGGCAATACTGGAAAACGTCTTCGTTGCCCCGGAGACGGGCAAGGTCAACTTCTTTGACACCGCATTGACCTCCAACGGCCGGGCGATGGTGAAAAGGCGGGACATTGCTTTTACCGATAGTAATATTGATCTACAAAAGGTCGACTTTATCGTCTTCATCACCAGACGCCAGGATATTCTTCCCCCGGTGATGCGTCTTACCCCGGAGTGGGCTGCCGCTGCCTTTATGCTGGGTGAGTCGGTAGAGACCTCGGCTGGTGACCCGGCGGAGGCGGGTAAGCTGCGGAGAGTGGTCGGCACCAATCCCTTTATTGTCGGTTCGGCCGATGAGGAAGGAAATACCTTTCTCAGTATCCTGAGGCGTAATCCCGGGATACAGTGCTTCATTCTGAATACGGGAATGGTAGGGGGAGCTGATAGAGGGCAGAAGATAACGGTGAAGGACTCAGTAAAGATAATGGAAATGATCGCCCGCGATGAGATTGTATGGCAGAAGGATGAATTCTGGGGCTATGATGTCCCGGTGCATATCCCCGGTATCGATATGGCCCGGTTTGACCTTGATAATTATTACTCTAAGGAGCAGATACAGGAAATCTCAGAGGATTTGAAGCAGGAGAGGCTGGCATGGCTCTCCCGGTTTGAGCGGCTGGACGAGGCCATCCTCAGTGCTATTGCGCCTTGAGCCGGGAGCGAATTGACTGCTTAAATCTAGGTTGCTTTTCTTGGTCTCCGCATACGTACCCGGTCGGAGGCCGAGCGGACGATGGCATCGCTGACCCGGCAGACTCTTACCATCTGCTGCACATCGTGCACCCGCACGATATCGGCGCCCTTGGCAATACTGATGGCTATGGAGGCAGCGGTACCTTCGACACGTTCATCAGCGGGGAGGTTCAGTACTATACCGATAAAGGACTTGCGTGAAGGTCCGACCAGAATTGGTCTCCCCAGTTCGTTTAGTTCTTCCAGCCGCTGTAAGATTTCCAGATTTTGCTGCCAGGTCTTGCCAAACCCGATACCGGGGTCGACGATGAGATTGTCCCAGGGTACTCCCAGGCTTAATGCTAGCTCCAGACTTTGCAGAAGGGATGAGGTTATCTCAGTAATAACGTCATCATAGTATGATACATCACTCTTAATCCTCGGGTCGTAGCCTGATTTGTCCCGCTGATTGCTCATCAGGATAAGGGGTATTCCCTTTTCCGCAGCCAGTTCAGCCAGCCGGGGATCTCGTTTCAGTCCCCACTGGTCGTTGAGTATCGTTGCTCCGGCCTCAACCGCCCTGCGGGCCACCTCCGATTTGTAGGTGTCAACGCTTAAGGGAATATTTACCTTGGAAGCCAACCGCTCTACCACCGGAACAATGCGCTTAATCTCCTCATCTATTGAGATTGGGGCTGAGCCGGGGCGGGTAGATTCGCCGCCGATATCGAGAATGTCGGCGCCTTCGCTTACGAAGCGCTGAGCCTGTGCTACTACTGCTTCGAGGTCGCTGATGCCGTCACCGGAAAAAGAGTCCGGTGACACGTTGATAACCCCCATAACATAGGTCCGTTCCCCCCAGTGGAACTCGGTATTGCCACACTTGGTAGTGCCGAACCGGTTCATAATCAGCCCCCTCTTTATCGAGTATTTGCCACCAGTTATTCTAACCATTCGTTTTCAGAAAGACAAGCGGCGATGGGGTTCTCGGGGTAGTTGATATCAAAATATTCGCTATATACCCGGGGAAGTTTGCTGCTGAGCGCTTCGATAAGCTTCTCCTTATCATGATTACATTGACGAAGAAAGGTGTTTATTATAGGATAATGCCAACCAACTCTTCTGCCAATCTACTGAGGGATAATGGATCGGAATCAACAGCATGTCTAACAAGATGTTGCACTGGGTCCCTCGAGTTCTCCGCCTGGTTCTTACCGGCAACAGTAGTCCGATTATCTTTCGCAGACAGGAAGTCAAGTGGCCTTCGGCTCCATCCAGCATTAATCTCTACATTCACCTTCCTTTTTGTCGCCAGATTTGCCCCTTCTGTCCCTATGTAAAGGAGCTTTACAATCCTTCGACTTGCACCGCTTATAAAGAGGCTCTTATCAGAGAGCTAGACAGCTATAGACGATTATGGGGTAACATGAAGATTGGGTCGGTGTATATCGGTGGAGGTACCCCCTCATTAACGCCCGAAGTAGTGCAAGAAGTTTTGACCTGGATAGATAGGAACTTCACCTTGGGCAACGAAATAGGGGTTGAGGTTCATCCTTTGGAGATTAACAGGTCCATTCTGGACTCTTTTAGAAATAGTGGCGTGACCATGGCAAGCCTGGGTGTACAATCCTTTAATGACCGCCTCCTTAAGCTATTGGGACGCAACTACAGTGGAAAGTTGGCTAGAGATGCAAGTGAATTTCTTCTTGGGGCTGGTCTTACCACGGTGGACATTGATTTAATGTTCGCCATCCCTACTCAGACCCTGGACGAAGTCAAGAATGATATCAGATGTGCCTGTGAGTTAGGCGCGGACCAGGTGTCTACCTATCCCTTGATCCCATTGTCTTACACACCATTGGGACAGCAGTTTCGCCGGAAAAAGGTCACCCTGCCGGACTGGCGAACAGAACGTAGAATGCTGAAAGCCCTGGTGGAAGGAGCTTCCCATGCTGGCTACCAGAGAACAGCCATTTGGAGCTTCAATAAGCCCGGGGCTGCTCGTTACACGTCGGTTACTAAAGAGCAATTCATAGGTATTGGTGTTGGCGCGGCTTCAAGGATCGGGGACTACTTCAAGGTAAACACCTTTTCAGTAAAGGAATATATCCGGGCTGTTAGGG
>Ga0307992_1000832_pt1 | contig 18971 bp, 11 predicted proteins | sample EllFjometagen133_FD_203162 | JGI IMG/M metagenome (GOLD analysis project Ga0307992, IMG submission 203162) | Marine microbial communities from Ellis Fjord, Antarctic Ocean - #133 | ecosystem: Environmental > Aquatic > Marine > Unclassified | place: Southern Ocean | collected 2014-10-08
TTGACTATAGATTAAACTACTCTTTATAAAAATTGTTTAAAAAAGGGTTGCCAAACCACTAATGTCAAAACTAGTAATAATTTTTTTAACATAAAAAATACCCCCTATATATATATAAATTCTTCACTTTCATTTTACCATAAATGGCTTTAATTATATATAGATAAGACTGTAACCGATTACCCTTTATTATAAAAGTAAAGCGCTTGCATAATTATTATCTACGTAGTAAAATGTTTCTATAGTACTGTTTTTATAAAAAAAGATAGTATAAAAAATTATATATATAAAAAAAATAGGAGGAAAAAATGAAGAAAAAATTATTTTTACTGTTTTTTTCTGCACTTGCTTTACTAGGAGTTGCTTCAACTGCTTTAGTTAATAAAGTAGAAGCTGCTGCAGCTGGTAAAGTTGTATTCCATTACCAAAAATGGTACGAGGACTACGAAGACGTAGGGCTTTGGGTATGGAACACAGGTACAGATGGAACAAGCGATGGTGTAGCTGTTACAGGCACAGATGATTTCGGAGTATACTTCGATATTATGATAGGTGCAGACGCTACTGAAATGGGAGGTGTTCCAATTGGGGACATGTTCTCAGATGATACTGAACGTTGGAACAACAAAGATTCTTATGAAGCTATGGATATAGCAATAGATGTTACTGCAGCTGCGGCTGGAGAAACTATACATGCATACTTCTTTAGTGGAAGTGACACTGTATTTGTTGTTGATCCTTTACTAGTTAACTTATTTGTAATTTTCTTTACTGCAACTGAAGAATACGAAGATAATCTTGGTGTTCATGCATGGGACGGTTGGGAAAATGAAATCGATGGTGCTTGGGGAACTCCTTCACAAATTTTCACTGGAAACTTTATGACTCCAGAAGGAAAACTTGGTAAGGTTGGTTTAATGCAAGCTGCTGTTGATGTTGAAGCAAAATTCTTAATTTATGCTGGAAATGATGCAACTAAGAAATCTGCTGATGTAACTGGTTCAACTGCTGGATTCCTAGCAGGTGATGTTACAGCAGTATATGTTGCTGGAGACACTTATATGGGATTAGATAAAGTTAGTTTATTTGCAGATTCTTCATTTGCATTTAAATTTGTTCCTTTTGATAACGATAGTTACATGTTAACAGGAACATACGCTTCTAAACCTGATACAATCTTAGTTAAATTTTCTGCTGATGTACCTGCTGCATTTGAAGATGAAACTTCAATAATTGGTGAAATTGAATATGATGAATATGAAATCGTTGGTTATGAATATTTAGCAAGCGAAACTCCAATTGTAGAAGATACAACAGTTTATACTGCTTATGCAGCTACTGCAATTCCTGCAGGAATGGCAAGAGTAGTGGTCCATTACCAAACATGGGATGGAAATTATGCTTCTATTGGTCTTTGGACATGGGGAACTGGTACTGATGGAACTTCAGATGGCGTAGTAAGCGCTGGTGTTGATGATTTTGGTGCTGTTATGGAAATTAATGTTGGAATAGATGCAACTGAATTAGGAATTATTCCTATTGCTGCTGAAATCGGATCTGATGATTCTCGTTGGGATCACAAAGATTCATTTGAAGGTGCTAACTTAGCATACGATGCAACTGGAATCACAGCTGGAGAAGTAAGACACATATATTTCTTTAGTGGTGGACCTGACTTCTTCGAAGCTGATTCAACAAAAGTTAATGTTATAGTTTTATATCTTAACGGATCAGGTGAATATACAGAAACTACTGGTATTCATAACTGGGGTTGGGACGTAAACGCAGTAGGTTGGGATGAACCTGTACCTATGGTTAATGCATTCTCAAATCCTGCTGGATTAATAGGTGTAGGGACTTTATTAACAGTTGATCCTGCTGAAATTACAAACTCACCTGGTATTATTGTTCATGATGGTGATGCTAAATATTCTGGAAATGATAACATTCAATTCCAAGCTGATGGAGCAACTTCATACTTTGATGGTATGGTAGCTGGCGATGTAAAAGTTATTTATACTGGTATTGCTGGTACAGAAGTTGGAACATTTGCATACACTGAAGTACGTGCAGATTTCGTTGATGAATTAATGAATTTTGTAAAAGGTGACCCAATCTATGATTATGTTACATATACAAAAGATGAATACGAAAGAGTATTAATAGATTTAGAAGGTTTCTTTACCCTATGGGACGGAGAAACTGAAATGACAAATGCTATTAAAGAACTTAACTATAATTTAGAAAAAGACGTTATTACTGAATTAGTTGTTGTATTAAACGACGACTTAGTAGCAGGACATGATTATATCCTGAAGTTCAATAATGGTGAAACAGATCCTGCTGATCAACAAATGGCAGAAGTTGAAGTAAATATTGATGAAGAAGCTCCAGAAATTACATTCATTAGTGATGAATCAGTATCAATCGTTGCTGGCGAAGGTTGGAGTTCTGAATTATGGCCTGTATTAAGGGCTGTTGATGATCGTGACGGAACAGTTACTGACCGTGTTTATGTTAAAGATGGCGAAGGTTCAGTTGACATGAATGAAGTTGGTGCTCATGTAGTTACATTAACAGTGTTTGATAACTGGGGTAATGAAGCTACAGCAGCATTTACAATTAACGTAACAGCTCCAGAAACAGGATGTGGCGCAGCAAGTGCTAGCATCGCTGGTATTGGATTATTAGGAATCGTTCTTTTCTTTGTAAAAAGAAGAGACTGGATTTAATGGGTGAAGGGAGAATATGATTATGAAAAAATTATTAGCTATATTTTTATCAGTGTTCGCACTTTTCACATTAGTTAGTTGTGACGAAGATTTATTACCTAACATAATTAATTTTAATGAAAGTCAGGTAAAATCAACTACAATTACAGTTTGGATGGATGATACAGATGGATTATTCATGGATGAATTAATTCCTGCTTTTAACGCAGAATATCCTGATATTGAAGTAACATTCCAACACATGGGAGCTTTAGATTCTCGTGACAGACTTAAAACTTATGGTGTATCTGGTAATGGGGCAGATGTGTTTATGTTTCCTCATGACCACTTATCATTAGCAATGTTAGAAGATTTGGTTTATCCACTTCCTAACGAACTATATGAAGAGTTAGACGACACTATGTTAGATGTTGCAATGGAAATTGCAACAGCAGGAACAAGAGGATCAACAAATCCTACTCTATATGCAGTACCTATTTCAATTGAATCAGTGTTTATGATGTATAACAAAACAATGATTACTGATGCTGAAGTAGCTGCTTTAGAAACTTGGCAAGACGTAATTGCATTTTCTGAAACATTTGCAGCTGCAAATGAAGGAAAACAATTACTTACTACAAACTCTCATTGGGCAGATAATTATTACAACCAAGCTTTTTATTCAGCTTTCGGTTGGAGGCCTCATGGAGTAGATGGTACTGATGGTACATTGGTTGGATTTGAATCTGAAAATTTAACAAATGCATTAGACTGGATGTATAATGATTTAAGACCAGTTGTAACTGGAAATGATTCTCATAATTCAGTTGGTACAACGGCATTTGAACAAGGTCAAGCTGCAATGATTCTTGCTGGTCCTTGGTCAATTACAACTTTTGAAGATAAAATTGGTGCTGAAAACTTAGGTGCAACAACAATACCTGGTTTTGCTGCTAATACTCCTGGAGTTACTGGTGAAGTTCAAACTTTCGCTGGTTCTCAAATGGTTGCTGTTTATCAATATTCAAACAATAAAGCTGCAGCAATTGATTTTGTATCGTTCTTAGCAACAGAAGAAGCTCAACAAATTCTTTATACAACTTCAAATGATGCTCCTGCATTAAAAGATTTATCAAATATTGAAGGTATTTCTACAGATGTTTATATGCAAGTTATGTTAGAACAACTTCAAACATCAATTCCAATGCCTACTATTGCTGAAGTAACTTATTACTGGTCAGCTGCTGAAACTATGGTTATTAACGTATGGAATCAAGCGGCAGATATATCTACAGAACAAAAGAAAGCTGAAGCATCATACTCTGCTTCAAAAGCATTGGCTTCTTAATACTACTTAGGAGTAATTAGAATGGCCTTCGCGAGAAGGCCTTCTTTCTTAAGTTTTATACAAAAATATAGGAGAAAAAAATGAAAAAAAACGGAAAACACATTTTAAAAGGTGTAGCTTCTGGGTTCATTCCTGGATTGGGACAGATATTTAATAAACAGTTCATAAAAGCACTGTTTTTCTTTGTCTTTTTTGCTACATTTATAGGTATGGAAATATCTAGTAGCCATTATTTTGAAAAAGTCGATCCGTATGATAAGTTAACAGCTGAAACAGGGGAATTATTCTCTGATGATTTTTCTAGAGTGTTTTATCAAAACTTTGCATTTCAAACCGCAGAAGGAGAAGTAGATTTTCCGGAGTTTGAAGCATATTATCAAACCGTTAAAGCAGATGGATTCACAATGCAAGAGTTACTTGATTATGTCGCGGTACAAATAGTAGATGCATCTACCGCAAGGTATTTTATATTATCTACAGACCTTGTAAATACTGAAGATGGAATTGGTACATCAAATACTGGAATTGTTAAGGATACCGATTTGTTAATCGGTACAGACGATACATCGATTGATGCTATGAATTTTACCGATATAATATATGGAGTTAATATCTACGCAGAAAACGGAGATGAATACTATAGAGTAATTACTGGTGAAGGAGAAACTAGGGAAGTTTTTTATGTAAATGTCAATGACTCTACAGATTTAATTATGGACGTCACAGATTTTACAGAATATAAAAGAACAGGTTCATTCTACTATGATTCTTTAACAGAAGTTATTTATATAAAATCAACTATTAGTGATTCTGTATTAGGATCTTCGGATTACAGATATACAAACATTTTAGATAGTACAGATTATGTTGATGCACAAGATTCAAATAATTTTATTTATTTAGCATCATTAGACAAAATGGATATTAAAGGTGATTTAATTTTTTCTAATAGTAATGTTTTATATGTAAGATATATACCTGAATTATCATATGAAATCGTACATGGTTATAATGGAACAGAATTTACAAATTATTTTAGAAATTATATAACGGCTAGATATAGCGGAAACACTAGCTTTGATTCTGGAAATTATAACAGAATGTTAATTGAGGTATATTTTTCAATTAATCCAGAGTTAAGAGATACTTTTGAAAACCAATATTACAATTTCTTTTACGATAAAGCCGGGAATTTTCTAAGAGGTATTTGGTCCTTGGCCACTCTGGGAACTACCGAAAAAGTTGTATACTCGTATAATAGTTTACATGATGCATTAAAATCAGTTAGTTATACTGAAAGTGGTATAACCTACCCCGCAGTTGGTGGTGTTCTTGATGAAACACCGCTATTAGGTCACGTATCATCATACTTATTAATCAAAGGATTAATTTACACCCTATTGTTATTTTACTTTGTAATGATATACATTTGGGGAATAAGTGATGCCTATAAGACCAGTAAAAAATATGTGGAAACCAATAATCGGGTAACCGATAAAATGTGGTTTGATAACATCTTTACTCATGGATTTGAATATGTCATGATGATACCAGCTGTATTTGTAATTACATTTATTACTCTGATGCCAATATTGTTTGGTTTCTTAATTGCATTTACAAGTTATAGTGGTTTTGACTCGGATACTGGATTATTTACCTGGGTTGGATTCTCAAACTTTGCTAGAATTTTTAGTTTCGGAGAAGGAATTCCTTTCGCTGAAACATTCTGGAATGTATTAGTTTGGACAATCATTTGGTCAATCGCTTCAACTGCTACCGTATTCTTTGGTGGTATGTTCTTAGCTGTTGTTATTAATTCAGAAAGAGTTCATTTCAAAAAATTCTGGAGAACGTTCTTGATTTTACCTTGGGCGATTCCAGCGTTGATTTCACAGATGGCATTCTCGGTTATCTTTAGCGATCGAGGGGTCATTAACTCCCTTTTTGAAACTATGGGAGTAAACCAGATATTCCGAAACTGGGGAATATTAGGGCAAGCTTTTAGTGATTCATTGCCAGCACTACAAAGATTGTTTTATTTAGGATACGATAACATTCAATGGTTTACTAACGCCAATAACGTTTGGTTTGTTAGGATAACCTTGATAGTTGTTAATATATGGCTAGGTGCACCTTATTTCATGGCTTTAATGACTTCTATTATGACTTCAATTGATAGAACGTTATATGAAGCTGCTGATATAGATGGAGCCTCTAAGTCTCAAAAATTTAATTTTATTACCTTTCCTTTGGTAATGTATTCTCTTTCACCGATCTTAGTTATGACTTTCTCAGGGAACTTTAACAATTTCGGGGTAATTTACTTTATTACTCAAGGGGGTACTGGAGCCGGAGACATAGACACGGCTTTTGCCGGAAGCACAGATATTTTGATATCATGGATGTATACACTGACAGTTGAAAAAAAAGTATATAACATGGCATCAGTTTTCTCAATATTAATCTTTATTCTTGTAGGGACAGTTGCAGCATGGAACTTCTCCCAAACAAGAGCATTTAAGGAGGATTAATTATGTTTGGAACGATAATAACTGTCTATCTTATAGTCGTATTTTGGTTGATGCATAGTGGCATCGCTGGAGAAATATATGCGAAAAAAGGATATAAAAAATTAGCCGGCAATTTTATTGGATTAATCCCTGTCTATGGAATAATTCGAGCAGTAAAATTAAAAGAAAGAAAACAGTTTTTTAAAGAATCTTATAAAGCAATATTAGGACCTAAAGAGTTATTAATGAAGTTTTTAACTTTTGGATTCTTAACGTTAGCTGCAGGAATTGTTGCATTCCCAGTTGTTTATTTACTTGGTAGTTCATTTACCAATACATCTGGATTGCCAACAACTTTGTGGCCAGCACAAGTTACATTCGCAAACTATACTGAACTATTCCAAGAAACCCAATTTTTAACATGGTATAAAAACACACTTATCATTGCTGTATTGTCTATGTTATTAGGTGTTGTCTTCGTTACTGGTGCAGGATATGTATTTGCTAGATTTAAATTTAAAGGTAAAAAAGCTGGATTGATGACAATTCTAGTGTTGCAAGTATTCCCTTCATTTATGGGATTAATTGCGATGTTTACTTTATTCCAAGTATTTGGATTATTAGGTAAGCCAACTTGGTTAACGGTACTTTATGTAGGTGGTAGTATACCTGGAAACATTTGGTTGATTAAAGGATATTTATCACAAATTCCTAAAGACTTAGATGAATCAGCTATGCTTGATGGAGCTACTAAAACGCAGATATTCTTTAAGATTATCTTGCCATTGTCAGTTCCAATTCTATCATTTGTTGCGGTAATTTTATTTATGGCTCCATGGATGGATTATATGTTACCTAAGTATTTACTGGATGTACAATTAGCAGGAACTACTGATCCTGATGCGGTTTCAAAACAATGGACAATTGCGGTTGGGTTATTTTCAATGATTCAAAACCCTCAAACCTCAAGTTATACAATGTTTGCTTCAGGTGCTTTAATTGTGGCTGTACCAATTACAATTCTTTATATGATATTCCAAAGATATCTAATTGAAGGTATTGCGGCTGGGGCTACAAAAGGTTAAAATATACAATAATTATTTAAGAACGAGCTTCGGCTCGTTCTTTTGCATTTTAGGGTAGAAAATACAATAAATATGTTATAATTTTTATAGGAGTTGATGTTATGTATCCTTATTTATTGCCTGACGTTTTCGGATATAATTTACCTATGTATGACATTATGATTATGATAGGTTTATTTGTTATGTTGGCGTATGTAGCTAGAAGATTAGAGAAAAAAGATGGTTATACTAGAAAACAAACCAATAAACTATTATTATTTTTGGTTCTAAGTCTAGGAATAACCCTGTTATCATCATATATTGTTGATGGTGTTTTTCATTTTATTGGAAACTTCCGTGAAATGACTGATTCAGGATTGACATTTATTGAAATAATTAAAGAATCGTTTGGTTCTGTTACTTTTATTGGTGGTTTAATCGGAGGATTGGCTGCTTTAATATTGTTTATTAAATATGGATATAAAGAAAGCAACAAAGATTTAAGAAAAATCCTTAATACAATTATTACTGGGGTAGTTATAGCCCACGCTATTGGTAGAATTGGATGTTTCTTAGCTGGTTGTTGTTATGGAATACCAACAGAATCATTCCTTGGGGTAAACTTCCCACACGGACATTCTGGCGATGTATCAGTATATCCAACTCAACTATTTGAATCAATTTTCTTATTTATATTATTTATTCTTTTAAATAAAGTAAAATCATTTAAGAATATGGAAGTTGAAGTCTATCTAATTGGTTATGGAACGTTTAGAATTCTTAATGAACTCTTAAGAGGTGATGATCGTGGTTCTATATTTGGTTTTATTACTACCCAATATAATACCTATCCATCTCCATCACAGTATTTAAGTCTAATTATGGTTGGATTAGGAGTATATTTATTACTTAAGAGAAAAAAAACAAATCAATTAAAAAGTGGATAGGGTGATTATATGTATGCAGTAGTAACAGGCGCTAGCTCGGGGTTAGGTAAAGAATTAGCTTTCCTATTAGCAAAAGAAGGATATAGCTTAGTTTTAGTAGCTAGAAGAGAAGACAAATTAAAAGAAGTAAAAATAGCATTAACTAAATATGATATAGATGTAAAGATAGAAGTATTAGATTTATCTGTTCAAGCTAATTGTTTTGAACTTTTTAATCGAATTAAGAAGCTGGATGTAGATCTACTAATTAATAATGCTGGCTTTGGCTATCTTGGATTGTTTTCAGAAACAGATTTAGACAAAGAATTAAGTATGCTGGATTTAAATATCAAAGCTGTACAAATTCTTACTAAACTATATATAAAGAATTATGATAAGGGCAATGTAGTTAATATAGGGTCTTCGGCTGGTTTTTTACCAATGCCAAGACACTCTACATATTCGGCATCAAAAGCCTATGTAAACCGTTTTTCTAGAGCTATTAACTATGAGTTGAAAAAACAAAAGAAAAATGTTAGAGTATTAGTTGTGACTCCTGGACCGGTAAATACTGAGTTCAATGAAGTGGCTAATGCTGCAATTAATCATGGCATAAGTGCGAACAAGTGTGCGAGAGAAATAATCAAGGGTATTAAAAAAAGAAAATCATTAATTATTCCTGGATTCTCAATTAAATTACTATACTTTTTTGTTAGATTTATTCCTAACAGAATATTATCAAAAATGGCATTTAGAATCCAAAATAATAAATAATAAAAAAAATTGTATATAACCCTAGCGAGTAAATTACTCGCGAAAAGCACGTGGAGGCACTGATGAATAAAGTTCTAGATTTCTTAAAATCAAACAGTTTAATGAAGGAAATTACGCACTCAATTAAGAAAAATAATGAGGTGTATATAAACAATACCAACGAGGATAATGCCTTGTTGTTAACTATGGAATACTTTCATCAAAACAATGAAACGATATTTTTAGTAACTCCCAATCTATATAAAGCTCAATTGATATATGATAAATTATGTCAAGTTTTAGAATCAGAAAAAGTGTGCTTTTTTCCACAGGATGAGTTTATTACCAATGAGTTATTGGTATCTTCAATTGAATTTAGAATAGAGCGTATAAACACAATCAAAAAGATAATTACTGATCCAAAAAGAATTGTTGTTATTAACTTATTTGGGATTCTAAAACCAGAACTACCATTACAAAAATGGTTAGACTCAATAATAAAGTTGGCTAAGAACAAAGAGTATTCTTTAAAACATCTAGCTGATAAACTTATCGATTATGGATACAAAAAAGAATATACAGTTGAAAAAATAGGTGATTTCTCAATTCGAGGTGGAATAGTTGATATATTTCCTCTAGGAGCGAAGAATCCTTTCAGGTTAGACTTTTTTGGAGACACTCTAGATGTTATAAAGGAATTTGATATTGATTCTCAGAGGTCAATTAAGGAAGTAAAGAATATTGAACTATTACCAATGGTTGAATTCTTCTATTCAGATGATGATTTCAATTATTTGGAGAATCTAATTGAGGATAAGATATCCAAAATAGATTTAAAAAAGGAAACTATAGACTTAGTAAAAAAGGATTTAGAAAACTTAAAAAATCATGATGAACTAGACAGACTGATTAGGTATCTACCCTTCCTAACTAAAGAACATTTTACCATTTTAGACTACAGTAAAAACTCAAACATGTTTCTCATAGATTTCCATAGAATCAAAGAACAAAACAAGATACTAATTGAAGAAATAAAAGACTGGTATTTGTCAGCTTCAGATTATCCTAAATTAGAATTCAGTATGCTTTATGATTTTAATGAATTGCTTAGACATAAATCAGTGATCATCGATTACCTTGATTATCAATATAAGAAAGACTTTCCAATTCAATACTCTGTCTTTGGTAAGGAAGCTTTAACCTATAGTGACAACCTGGAGTTTCTGTATAGGGAATTGGCTAAAAATAGGGATGTATTAACACAAGTAATTGCATTTAAGAGCGCACAATCTAGGAAGAAGTTTGCTAGTATTTTGAAAAGCAAGTCAATTGAACACACAATACTTAAGACAAGAGAACACCTATGTAGCAACACCATTAACCTAATTGTTAGTGACCATGTTTTTGACTTTTATTCGGATAGTTTTGAAATCAACCTAATTACCGAAGAAGCATTAACGAAGAAACATATATCTAGAAAAAGAGGCGATTATGTTTCAGTTTATAAAAAATCAAACCGCCTTAATAGCATCAATGATCTTAAAAAAGGCGACTACGTTGTTCACTATGATTATGGTATAGGAAAGTTTCTAGAAATTAAAACAATGAAGTTTGGAAACGCAGTTAATGATTACATTCATATTGAATATCGTGGTGGTGATAAACTATATGTATCACTAGATGCAATAGATCAGATTCATAAGTATTCTGGAAATGAAGGGTTCTCTCCTAGACTATCAAAACTTGGAGGTAATGATTGGTCTAAAACAAAAAAAAGAGTTAGGGATCAAGTAAAAGAAATAGCGGACCAATTAATAAAACTATATGCGAGTAGAGAAAATGCGTCTGGATTTGCATTTCAGGAGTTTTCTCAGCTAGAACAAGAGCTTAAAGACAGTTTCCCATATCGTGAGACAATTGATCAAATAAAAACAATCAACGATGTCTTCAGTGATATGGCTAAAAAGACTCCTATGGATAGATTAATTTGTGGTGATGTTGGTTTCGGCAAAACCGAAATAGCTTTAAGAGCGGCTTTTAAGGCAGTATTAAACGGAAAACAAGTGGCCTATCTAGCGCCAACTACAGTTTTATCAAAACAACATTACACAACATTCAAGAATAGACTGGAAGAATATGGAGTAAATGTAGCTTTGCTGAATCGTTTCATTACTAAGAAAAACCAAAGAGAGACGCTCCAAAATCTTAAAGAAGGTTTAATAGATATTCTCATTGGAACCCATAGAATTCTTAGCAAAGATATCGAATATAAAGATTTAGGATTATTAGTTATCGATGAAGAACAAAGATTTGGAGTTTTACACAAAGAGATAATTAAGGAAATCAAAGTTGATATTGATGTCTTATCTTTGTCGGCTACACCAATACCTAGAACTCTTCATATGGCTATAATGGGCGTTAAAAATATGTCTCTACTAGAGACTGCACCAGAAAACAGGTATCCCATTCAAACTTATGTATTAGAAAGAAACGAGATAATTATCAAAGATTCAATTGAGAGAGAACTGGCAAGGAATGGTCAAGTCTTCTATTTGTACAATAGAGTAGAAGATATAGATTTTATAGCTGACAAGCTTCAAAAGTTAATACCTGAAGCAACAATAGATGTGGCCCATGGCAAGATGCGTAAGAACGACCTTGAAAAGGTGATAGACAACTTCATCAACCAAGAGGTAGATGTATTAGTCTCTACCACCATAATTGAGACCGGAATTGATATACCAAACGCTAACACACTAATAGTCCACGATGCTGATATGCTGGGCTTATCCCAGTTATATCAGATACGAGGAAGAGTAGGGCGAAGTGATAAAATTGCTTACTCATACTTGATGTATAAAAAGAACAAAATTTTAACCGAAGAAGCAGAAAAAAGATTACAGGTAATTAAAGAGTTTACAGAGCTTGGATCTGGGTTCAAGATTGCGATTAGAGATTTGTCTATCAGAGGAGCTGGTGATGTGTTGGGTCGTGAACAGTCTGGATTTATGGATTCTGTTGGTATTGACATGTACATGAAAATCCTTGAAGAAGAAATTTCTAATGTAAATGGAGAGCCTAAAATCAAAAAATCGAAACGAGGCGTTAAAGCCCATGTTTCTAGGTTTATCGACAATAAGTACATCGAAGACGACTACATCAAAATTGAGATGCATAAGAAAATAAAGAAAATAAAATCAATTGATGAAGCATTCGATTTGTTAAGTGAATTGACCGATAGATTTGGGAAATACGATCAACAATTGGAAATATACATATATGAGAAACTATTTGAGTTCTTGACAAGAGAAATGCAGGTTGAGAAGATTATTGAGAACAAAACAAACATTAGTTTAGTACTTTCTTTAGATGGAACCAAAGCATTAGCTGGTGATGATTTATTTAAAACCGGAATTGAGATATCAAAATATATTAGGTTTGCGTATAAACGTGAAAGAATATACATAATACTTGATACAATTAAACTTGATAGACATTGGTTATATACAATGGTTGATTTCTTACATAAAATAGTAAAAAAATAAGATTTTAAATACCTAAAAAAGAATAACACCGCTTAAATTTAATTTAGCGGTGTTTTTGTTGTTTTGGGTATAATTACCTATACAAGAAAAAAAGTTAAAAATAAGGGAGATTTTACGCGATATATATTGTATTTTTTGTTTATATATAATATAATATATATATAGTAATACTATAAGGGGAAATTATGAAAAAGGTAGTCATTAAAACAGAATATATTACACTAGGACAATTACTTAAATTTGCGAGTATAATCGGCTCTGGTGGTGAAGTAAAATTTTTTTTACAAAACACTGATATATTCTTAAATAGTGAATTAGAAAACAGAAGAGGAAAAAAGATATATCCTGGAGATCAAGTTAGAGTTGGATTTCAAACATATCTTATCGAATCTGATGAAACTTAATGATTTATCGCTTTATAATTTTCGGAATTATAACAAACAAGAAGTTGTTTTTGGTAAAGGGGTTAATTTCTTCGTGGGTGATAATGGAAGTGGAAAAACCAATTTACTAGAAGCAATATATTTTTTGTCTTTAGCAAAATCGTATAAAACTAATGAAACTAATTTAATTCGATATAATCATGAGTTCACAAGAATTAATGCCAATGCATTTGCTAGAGGTAAAAAGTTACAATTAAAAGTAATAATTTCTGAAAAAGGCAAAAGAGCGCTAATCAATAGTCAAGAGGTAAAAAAACTCAGCAATTACATAGGTACAATAAACATTCTATCTTTTCTACCTGAGGATTTATTAATTATTAAAGGCTCACCAAAAGACCGAAGGTACTTTATAGATATTGTTTATGGACAAATTGATAAACAATATTTATTTGAGTTATCAAATTATAAAATTTTATTGAAACAAAGAAATGAATTACTAAAGAAATTATCTGAATCTGAGAACCCAGATTTAACATTGCTGGATATTCTAACAGAACAATTATCAGTTTCAGCTAAAACCATCGTTAATTTTAGAAAAGTGTTTATTGACAAGATAAACGAATCATTGAAAAATATGTATCGCTTTCTGTCTGATAAACAATCAGACTTTGTATTTAAATATAACCCTTCAGTAGAAGGTGATATTGAATCTAAAATAAAATCGAAATATAAAAATGACTTATATTTAAAAACAACTAATCTTGGACCGCATAGAGATGACTATGATTTTCTTATTGATAAGAATCAAGCTAAGGACAATGCATCTCAAGGTGAACAAAGAATTATGGTGTTAGCAATAATATTAGCAATAAGTGATATTATCTTTGCTAAAAACCAAGAAAGACCAATATTTTTATTAGATGATGTTTTTAGCGAATTAGATTCTAAGAGACAAAACAAATTAATTAGATATTTGATGAAACTAGAAACTCAAGCAATTATAACAACAACACATCTAGATAATATTGAAAAATCAATATTGAAAGATTCAAAAATATTTAGAGTCCAAAACAACACAATTAGGGAGGATTATTGAAATGGATGATTATAACAAGTATGATGCCAGTAATATACAGATACTAGAGGGGTTAGAGGCGGTAAAAAAACGTCCTGGTATGTATATTGGGACTACAGCTTCAAGAGGATTACACCATTTAGTATGGGAAATAGTAGATAACTCAGTTGATGAAGCGTTAGCTGGATTTTGTGATACTATCAAAGTGGAAATTCTACCTGGTAATGTTATTAGAGTAACTGATAATGGTAGGGGGATACCAGTTGATATCCATCCTAAAACTTTAAGACCTTCAGTAGAAACAGTATATACAACTTTACATGCTGGTGGTAAGTTTGACCATAAATCATATAAAGTATCCGGAGGATTACACGGAGTAGGTGCTTCAGTAGTTAATGCATTAAGTACTTATATGACTGTAGAAATTCATAAAGACGGAAAAAAATATATGATTGAATTCGAACATGGATTTCTAGATAAAGAACTAAAGTTATTAGGTGATACGGATGTATCGGGAACAACCGTTACTTTTTTACCTGATCCAGAGATTTTTAAGGAAACTCAACATTTCGAATTTGAAATTCTGAGAATCAGAATTCAACAATTAGCATTTCTAAATAAAGGAATTCAATTTTCTATTAGCGATAGTAGATCTGAAAATCTATATATTGAAAAGAATTACCGTTACGAAGGTGGGGTTAAAGAGTATGTAGAGTTCCTAAACGAAGGAAAAGATGTTCTTCACCATGACGTAGCGTATTTTGAAGGTGTTTCAGATGATATTTTGGTTGAAATAGCTATGCAATACAATAATGGATACGCACAAAGCATCTATCCATTCACAAATAACATTACCAACGGCGAAGGTGGAACCCATGAAGAAGGTTTCAAAAGAACTTTAACAACTATTCTTAATAATTATGGAAAATCAAATAACTTATTTAAAAAAGATGAATCACTTTCAGGCGATGATACTAGAGAAGGTTTAGTAGCTATAGTATCAATCAAACATCCTGACCCTCAATTCGAGGGACAAACTAAATCAAAACTAGGAAATAGCGACGCAAGAACTGCAGTTTCTCAGATTATGAAAAAGGGATTAGACAGATTTTTATTAGAAACGCCTAATGCAGCTAAGATTATCATAGAAAAAGCCATGATGGCCCAAAGAGCACGACTAGCGGCTAAAAAAGCAAGGGAAGCTACTAGAAGAAAGTCACCTTTAGATGCTCTAGGTTTTGCATCTAAGCTTGCTGACTGTAGATCTAAGGATGCAACCAAATCAGAAATATACATTGTGGAAGGGGATTCTGCCGGCGGTTCAGCCAAACAGGGTAGAAATTCAGAGTTCCAAGCAATATTACCATTAAGAGGTAAAGTATTGAATGTAGAAAAATCTAGATTAGATAAAGCTTTACAAAATAAAGAAATATTATCAATGATTCAAGCGTTCGGCTGTGGTATTGGTGAAGAATTTGATATTGAAAAAGCTAGATATCATAAAATCATAATTATGACCGATGCCGATGTTGATGGGGCACACATTAGAACGTTATTACTTACTTTCTTCTTTAGGTATTTAAGAAATCTAATCGAAAAAGGTTACGTTTATATAGCTCAACCACCATTATTCAAGGTTCAATCAGGAAAAACAATAAAATATGCTTATGTTGAAGAAGAATTAGAACCGATTTTGGCTGAATTTAAATCAAAACCAACAATTCAAAGATACAAAGGGCTAGGGGAAATGAACCCCGAACAACTTTGGGATACAACAATGGACCCAGATTCAAGAACGTTATTAAAAGTTTCTTTAGAAGACGCATTAGAAGCAGATAGAGTATTCTATATGCTAATGGGTGATGATGTAGCAAGCAGAAGAGAATTTATTCAAACTAATGCTGAATACGTTAAGAATTTAGACGTGTAGGAGGAAATTATGGAAGATAATAATATTATTGACGACAACAATATTGAAGAAGAAAAAAATTCTGATAGAATTGTCGAAATAAACATTACTAATGAAATGAAGAGCTCTTTTCTTTCTTACGCAATGAGTGTAATAGTTGCTAGAGCTTTACCAGATGTGAGAGACGGGTTAAAACCAGTACACAGAAGAATTCTTTATGGCATGGAAGAACTTGGAGTATTTCCAGATAAATCATTTAAAAAATCAGCACGTATCGTTGGGGACGTTATGGGTAAATATCATCCTCATGGAGACGCAGCTATCTATGATTCAATGGTTAGAATGGCTCAAAACTTCAGTTTTCGCTATCCATTAGTTAATGGTCATGGTAACTTTGGTTCTATCGATGGTGACCCAGCGGCGGCATCACGTTATACCGAAGCTAAAATGAGTAAAATTACAATGGAAATTATAAAAGATCTTAAGAAAAACACCGTAGATTTTGTTGATAACTATGATGGTTCGGAAACTGAGCCAAAAGTTTTACCAACAAGAATACCTAACTTACTACTTAATGGAGCTACTGGTATTGCAGTAGGTATGACAACCAATATTCCACCACATAACTTAAACGAAGTTATTGATGGGTATATTGCATATATTCACAATAAAGATATTACTTTAGAAGAAATGATGCAACACATTAAAGGCCCAGATTTTCCTACAGGAGGCGTAATTCTAGGCCAATCAGGGATAGTTCAAGCCTATGCAACAGGTAGAGGTATTATCCGTGTTAAAGCTAAAACAGATATTAAAGAAATGGCTAATGGTAAAAAACAAATTATCATCAGAGAAATACCATACCAAGTAAACAAAACTAACCTAATAGATAAAATCGCAGAATTAGCTAAAGACAAAAAAATCGAAGGAATTACCGATTTAAGAGATGAATCAAGTCTTAAAAACGGTATGAGAGTTATTTTAGAACTTAGAAAAGATGTTAATCCAGAAGTTTTATTGAATAATTTATACAAAAACTCGCAATTACAAGTATCTTTTGGGGCAAATATGTTAGCTTTAGTTAATGAAAGACCAGAAGTTTTAAGTTTAATAGATATTATTGGTCACTATTATAATCATCAAGTGGAAATACTAATTAGAAAAACTAATTATGATCTAGAAAAAGCTAATCAAAGGTTACATTTGTTAGAAGGATTTATCATTGCGCTAGAAAATATTGATGAAGTTATAAAAATAATTAGAGCATCCTATGATGATACCGAAGCTAAAATAATTGAAGCGTTTAATTTAAGCACTGTTCAAGCAAAAGCGATTCTTTCAATGCAACTAAGAAGATTATCTGGACTTGAAAGAGACAAAATAAATAAAGAAGTAAGTGAATTACACAGTCAAATAGACGATTTAAAGAATACACTTGCTAGTCCTGAAAAACAAAATAATATATTAATTGATGAAGCAAATGAAATGAAGGACAAATATGGTGATGAAAGAAGATCAGAAATCGACATATATGGAGATTATGATATCGAAGACGAAGATTTAATCCCAGTTGAAGATGTAATCATCGCAGTAACAACCAATGGCTACGTTAAGAGAATGAATGTTGATGTATATCGAGCTCAAAATCGTGGAGGACGCGGTAAAACCGGAATGAACCTTAACGAAGACGACATAATTGATTCAATTATCTTCACTCAAACCCATGATTATCTATTATTCTTTACCACATTAGGTAGAGTTTATAAGATGAAGGGATATAAAGTTCCAAATTATGGCAGAAACTCTAAAGGATTACCAATTGTTAATCTGCTTAACCTTGTTGAAGGTGAAGAATTAGCAGCTGTTATGACTCTTAAGGACTTTGATGAAGGGTACATGTTCTTCACTACAGCAAAAGGCGTAGTTAAAAGAACAAAAGTAGCTGATTTCCAAAATATTAGAGTAAACGGTATTAAGGCTATCACTTTAAGAGAAGGTGATTTGCTACATTCAGTTAAATTAACCGATGGAACTAGAGATATAATTATTGGGGCTTCAAACGGAAAAGCAATTCGCTTTAAAGAAACCGATGTCCGCAGTATGGGTAGAACAGCTAGTGGAGTTAGAGGAATTGATCTTAAAGATCAGGAATCAGTAATTGGAGTTACCTCAGTTACTGAAGATAGAAATCAAATTCTTGCTATAACCAAACTAGGATATGGTAAAAGAACAGAAGTTGATGAATATAGATGTCAAAACCGTGGTGGTAAAGGTGTAAAAACCATTAACATTACAGAAAAAAATGGTAATCTAGCTAAATTGATTAGTGTTGTAGGTGATGAAGACTTATTAGTTGTATCTGATAAAGGAATTATAATCAGAACACCTATAAATCAAATATCAATCACTAAGAGAGCTACACAAGGCGTTAAGATTATTAACTTAGTTGAAGAACACACGGTTTCAACAATTGCTTTAATTGATGTTACTGAAGAAGAATTACCTACAGAAGAAGTTGAAACAATAAAAACTACTGTTTCTGAACCAGTTGAAGAAAAAACAGAAGAAGAAAAAGCAGTTGAAGATGTACTAAACGATAGTTTCTAAAACAAAATAAAAGAAAGGGGCTGTAAAGAAATAGCCCAAAGATAAAAAGTTTATAAAAACAAAAACCAGACTCTTTCGAGGCTGGTTTTTTGGTATAATATAGGTATGCGAACCCCTATAAATTACACAATAGATTATAC
>Ga0307992_1000833_pt1 | contig 18961 bp, 11 predicted proteins | sample EllFjometagen133_FD_203162 | JGI IMG/M metagenome (GOLD analysis project Ga0307992, IMG submission 203162) | Marine microbial communities from Ellis Fjord, Antarctic Ocean - #133 | ecosystem: Environmental > Aquatic > Marine > Unclassified | place: Southern Ocean | collected 2014-10-08
TTTAAAAAAAATATAGAAAATAAAGCGTTTTCACTTGACAAAAAAAATCATAAAACATATAATAAAATTATATTAAGGAAATCGGTTTCCTAAAATGTAATCTTTATAAGAATATTAACTTTTCAAGTAAATCTTTGTATTTGTGATTATTTATATAAGATTGGTTGGTAAGAAGGATTTGTTATAAGTGTAATCGTATTACTTTAAAAGGCCTATTTTAGTTATTTAGCAAACAACAGAACGCATTCTACTTTGGACAGAATCAAACATAACTTGTTTTACTAAGTAGTATCTAAGAGTTTTTGAGTGCGAATGATAAGAAAATAAATAATAAAAATCAAATGAATGAAGGAGAAAATATGAAAAAAATCATGATATTGGTATTGTTGGCAGCTGGTCTTGCGTCATTCATTGGATGTACTGAAACGACGACATCGACGAATACAGAGCAAACGACAATACAAACAACAGACGGGGTGACTACAGTGTCAACAGAAATGACAACAATTGAAAGTACAACTAACGAAACTACATCTCAAACCACACTGGAACCTGTTGATTTGAGTGTATCATCTTCAAAACCATACTTATTTATAAATATCAATGAAACGATATTATTAAGCGAATACGTATACAGAACTCTAGATGGACCGATTACATTAGATCAAGCAGTTATTTCAAATGCTAGTGATGGTTTATTGGTGGAAAGCGGATCTTTAACAGCACTTACAGAAGGCATGCATACTTTTGACTTTGCTTATGGTGAAGAAGGTATTATGGTTTATGTGTTTGCTAAAGCAGTAGAAGACACTGATTACTTAGTGTATTCTAAAAGTTTCACCGATACACCTGATGGAGATTTACCTGACAGTTATACAATAGAAACTGTTGGATTGGGTTCTACAGGTATTGAAAATGGGTATCTTTATGTAGATTCACCTGATATAGGAGATCCTACAAGAGTTTTATTACCTCAGTACTTAGATGGTTTCAAGAATTATATTATTGATGTTGATTTTACGATTCTTACAGCATTAGAAGAAGGTCGTTGGGCATCCGTGATGTATCGATTCTCACCAGCAAACTATTTTCAAATGTGTATTCGCCAAGGAGCAACTGCTACCAATGGCGTAGAATTTGCAAAAGCATTGAATGGTCAATGGAATGTACCAAAGACAGTTGCATATTCTGAAAACATCGATCCTGCATCTATTTATCATTTAACTGTTGATTTATTTGGTGCAACAGCAAAAGAATATATCAATGATGAATTATTGATTGAATATAACAGTGCTCGTGATTTTAGTAATGGATCTATAGGAGTACAATCGAGTGGGGCAAAAGCGATTTTCAATAATTTTGAAATTCGTATCCCAGAATCATATATAGATTACACAACGATTGAATATCAAAATGTACCATCAGTTTATACATCAGAAACAAATATTATCATGGCTCCAACCGTGGTACAAGTAATCGAAACACAAAGTGATATTGATCAATTAGCACAAGAGGTTAGAGGATCAACTGCTTTATTTGATATAAATCCATCATTAGATGCTATTAACGATTCTAGTGAGAAATTATTAAGTTTTATCGATATTTTAGAAGCAACAAAAGATCGTACAATACCTGCTTTTCGAACTACTCTTCCATTTGTGGCTCATAATTTAGCTGTCAAAATAGAAGAACTTGGTTTGCGAGATGTTGTATTAATTTCTACAAATGTTAGTGCAATTCAAAGAGCTAGAGAAGATTACGATTTAATTCGTGGAGTTTTACAAATTAATTATGACTCTGATGTTCCAATACTAAATGATGATGATTTATTAGAAATTCGTAATAATACTAATATTGCTGGAGCTGTAGCTGTATTATTACCAGTTGAATATGGTACTAGATATAATGTAGATTATTTACAACGCAGATTAGTTACTGTTTGGATTAATACAGAAGGTATCAGTGATGTTGGAATTATTCAAAGCATTGTTTCTGGTGCGAACGGTTTAGTAAGCAGTGATGCTCTTAATGTGTATGATATTTTTGACATGTTCCCTGAAAATACTTTATTTAGATTGCCATTGATTATTGGACATCGTGGTATGCCTTCAAAAGGACCTGAAAATACTGTAGAAGGAGCAGCATTAGCGTTAGCAGCTGGAGCAGATATTGTAGAATTGGATATATATTTAACAACAGATAATAAAATTGTTGTAATGCATGATAGAACCACAGAACGTACAACAGATGGAAATTTAATTGTAGAGGATTCCACGTTAGCAGAGTTAAGAGCATTAACAATTCTTGATCATTTCGGAACTTTTCCAAATATCCCTGTACCAACTTTAGAAGAGTATTTCCAAAGATTTAGTGGTGAAGATTTACAATTGTTCATTGAAATTAAAAGTACAAACGCAAATATTGTACCTGTTTTAAAAGCATTGATTGAAGAATATGATTTCTACGATCAAGCTATGGTTATAACATTCCATGTAGCTCAAGCAGAAATAGTGCGTGAATTGATACCTGAAATATCAGTTGGATTATTAAACAGCGGGTTAGTTAATGCTGAAAATCTTTCATCAAGTATTACAGCGACTTTAAATCAAATCGTTCCTTTGAAATCAACATTAAATCCACAGTTTGCAGCAATCACTATGGACTTCATGCTTGCAATGCAACATCGAGGAATTACTTTATGGCCATGGACAACCAATAATGAAATTGATTTTATGGAACAATTGACTAGTGGAATTGGTGGCATTTCTACGGACCATACGTATTGGTATTCAGACGAATTCGTTAAGTTTTGGGTTCCAACAACTGAGTTTGAGTATTCTATTTCAGGTAATAACTTATGTGAGTTAATGGGTAGTTTTGGTAACCCAAGTGGATTTGAATATCCATTTCCAGCAACTCTTGAAATCATAGGTGGAGGAGAAACAGGAATTACCTTCGGGGCTAGAAATTCAATTGCTGGCGCTACAACAACAGGGGATGTTTACATTTTACCTTCATTTACAACAACGTTATCAGATGGGTCAACCATAACACTATATGCTGATGTGATTCACGTTTTAATTACTGAATAATACATGATTTAAGATTCAAAATATAGATATTACGAGAATTTAAGAAAAAATAATAAGGAGGCTTTATGAAAAAGTTATTAATTTTTGCGTTTTTAGCTGTTGCGTCTGTCGCATTAGTAGCTTGTGGAGACACAACTACTGAAGCTACAACTGAAGCAACAACTGTTGAAACTACTGAAGCAACGACTGTTGATACAACGACTGTTGAAACAACTACAGAAGCGACGACAGAAACAACTACAGAAGCTACAACTACAGAAGCTACAACTACAGAAGCTACAACTACAGAAGCTACAACAACAGAAACAACTACCGCTACACCTGATGTTACAGCACCGGTTTTCTTCGGTGTTGATGACAAAGTGATGTTCTTTGGGGAAACATTTAGTTTAACTGAAGGCGTTATGGCTATCGATGATACTGATGGTTCATTGACTGCAAGTATCGTTATTACTGGTACTGTAGACATGGAAACTCAAGGTACTTATCTTATAGTATATACAGTTAGCGATGCAGCTGGTAATGAAACAGTTGTTTCACGTACTATTACCGTTTATGCTTCTAGATGGATAGTTCCAAATGGTGAGTTTGATGTAGACGTTGCATTATCAACCGAAAACAGAAACGATCCAGTAGATTGGGGTTGGCATGGTAATACTGGTACAATGACTGCAGAGATTGTTGATGGCATGGCAAAAATCAATACTCTTACAGTTGGAACTGTATCATATGGTTCTCAGTTCTACTTATTAAATAGAACTATTGAACAAGGAAATACCTATAGAATCACTTTTAAAGTGAAATCAGATATAGCGCGTCCATTACAAGTTGTTTTGGAAAACGGAATCGGCGGAACACGTCCATTTGATATGGTATTCGATATGACAACAGAATGGCAAGAAATTACATTCGATTATTATCAATTTGGTGATACAATGGATGGAACTGGTAAATTTGCTTTCTTCGCAGGGCTTGTTGAAGGTTCTGTAGTAGCTACTACATATTATTTAGATTATGTAAGAGTTGAAGAAATTGAAACACCAGCTGATACAGAAGCACCAACATTAATTGGTGTTGGACCAATTGAAGTATTACTTGATGGTGTATTTGATCCATTATCAGGGTTATCATTCCTTGAAAATCAAGATTATAGTTTATCATTAGATGATTTAGTTATTACTGGTGTAGATGCACTAGACTTAACTACATTAGGAGAATACGTAATAACTTATTCATTAACAGATGCTTCAGGAAATGAAGAGTTAGTGAATAGAACAGTTAGAGTTGTTATAGAAATTATGAATTCATCATTTATAGTTGTGAATGGCGACTTTACAAATGACCAAACTGTTCCTTACTCTCAACCTGCAATGGATGGCTGGGGATGGCACGGAAGCGGTTCATTCATCACTACTATTAAAGATGGAAATGCAATTATTGATGTATACGATACATATAGATTATTCTATGGTACTCAATTCTATCAACAAAACCTTGTGTTTACAGAAGGTCAAGTTTATTCAATTACCTTTATGGCGAAAGCTGATGAACCAAGATTATTGCAAATGCAGTTTGAATCAGGAAGTATGTCTAATGTTGCAGCTGTCTTTGAATTAACGACAGAATGGCAAACATTTACATATGAATATGCACATATGAGTGGAACTATATCAAATGTTAAATTTGGATTCTTCGCTGGTAATATTCATGGTATGTCAGCACCTACATCTGTTTATTTAGATGATATAAATATTGATGTTATTTCTGAATTGTCTCTAGATGCAACTGCACCACAAATCTGGGGTATTGAAGATTACATAATCGTTCAAGGAAATGATTTTGAACCATTACAAGCAGCAAAAGTTTATGATCATATTGATAAATTATTAACAGTAGAAGATGTTGTAATAGTATCAAATGATGTGGATGTTAACACTGTTGGAGTTTATACAGTAGAATATTCATTAACAGATGCTACTGGAAATGTAGCAACTTATACAAGAGAAGTAACTGTAATAGCTGCAATTGATGCAACAACTTCACGCATTGAATTTATCGATGGCGATTTTGAAGCTATGACTCCTATTACTAGTTCTGATAGTAACCAAGGTTGGACCTTAAAAGGTAATGGTGGTTATAACGCAGCTGAGTTTGTTGATGACCGCGCTGGTAAAGTAGTGAAAGTTACTGTTACTGACATAGGAACAATACCTCATAGTGTTCAATTCCATCAATTGAATCAACCAGGATTTGCTTCTGAAGCTGGGTCAATGTATGCATTTACATTCTGGGCTAAAGCTGATGTAGCTAGAGATATCGCAGTTCAACTACAAGAAAATAGTGGTTGGAAAGTCTTAGAAAAAGAAACAGTATCTATTACGGACACATGGGCAGAATATACAGTTATATTAGTAAACCCATATGTTAGTTACGATAAAGTTAAACTTGGTTTCTTCTTCGGTTTAATTAATTCAGATAACCCTGCGAATTCAGTTGCTACATCTATTTATATTGACGATGTAAATATTGAATTGATTGGTTATAATAAAGATGAAGTAGCTCCAAGAATATTAGCAGCTGACGCAACAATTGAATTGGATGGAATATTCAATCCATTATCAGGTGTTAAAGTTGGGGATCAAGCAAAATTACCAACAGTAGTAATTACAAGTGCTACAGTAGGTCTAGTTACTTATGACGCATTAACAGGTTTATATACTGTTGATACAAGTGTTGCAGGTTCTTATGTTCTTACTTACACTGTTACAGATATTTATGGTAATGAAACTGTATTAGAACGTGCTCTTGTAGTTACGGATGGTACAGAAGTTTCTGATTTTGTAGTAACAAACGGTGATTTTGAAGCTGACCAAGAGGCTCCAGATACATTAGCATGGGGATGGCATGGAAGCGGATCTTTCATTACTACAATTGAAGGTGGAGTAGCTACAATAGATGTATTTGATACATATAGATTATTCTATGGTACTCAATTTTATGAAGTAAATCGCACCTTAACAGAAGGTAATTCATACGTAATTACATTTATGGCAAAAGCAGATGAACCAAGATTATTACAAATGAACTTAGAATCAGGTAGTATGTCTAATGTTACTGCAATCTTTGAATTAACAACTGAATGGCAAACATTTACATTTGAATATACACATCCTACTGCAACAATTACAAATGTTAAGTTCAAATTCTTTGCTGGGAATATTCATGGTATGTCATCACCAACTACAGTGTATCTAGACGATGTAACAGTCTTACCAATATTTGCTCTCTCTGCTGATACAACAGCTCCTCAAATTTGGGGTATTGAAGATTATATAATCATAGAAGGTTATGATTTTGATCCTCTACAAGCAGCTAAAGCTTATGATCATTATGACAAAACATTAACTGTAGATAATATCAAGATTATATCTAATGATGTGGATACTACTACACCAGGTACTTATACTGTAGAATATTCATTAACTGATTCTTCTAGAAATACAGTTACATACACACGTATCGTTACAGTAATAGCAGCAGTTGATGCAACAACTTCACGTATTCAATTTATTGACGGTGACTTTGAAGCAATGACTCCTATTACAGATTCTGATAGTAACCAAGGTTGGACTTTAAAAACTTCTGGTACTGGCGCATTTGAACCTGCTGAATTTGTTGACGACCGTGGTGGTAAAGTAGTGAAAGTTACAGTTACCAATGTTGGTACTGTTCCTCACGGAGTACAATTCCACCAAATTAATCAACCAGGATTCGCTTCTGAAGCTGGGTCAATGTACTTATTTACATTCTGGGCTAAAGCTGATACAGCTAGAGATATTGCAGTTCAACTACAAGAAAACGGTGGCTGGAAAGTCTTAGCGAATGAAAAATTATCAATTACTGACCAATGGGCAGAGTATCAAGTTATTTTAGTTAACCCTTATGGTAGTTATGATAGAGTAAAAATTGGTTTCTTCTTCGGATTAATTGATTCATTAATGCCTGGAAATTCAGTGGCTACATCTGTATATATTGATGATGTAAGTGTTGAATTGATTGGTTATAATAAAGACGAAGTAGCTCCAAGATTCTTTGCTGAAGACGCTGAAATTATAGTTAACGACGTATTTGACCCACTTGCTGGTGTTAAAGTTGGTGACCAAGCTAAATTACCTGAAGTAGTAATTACAAGTGATACAGTAGGTTTAGTTACTTATGATGCATTAACAGGTTTGTATACTGTTGATACAAGTGTTATAGGTTCTTATGTTCTTACTTACACTGTTACAGATATTTATGGTAATGAAACTGTTGTTACCCGTAATTTGGTAATCAACGCCGCTTTATAATTTAATGCTTTGAGATGAAATCATAAAAGAAGATGATTTTTACTAGTTTGAGTATTTCATTTTAGATAAAATGGATCAATCAGGCAGCTAGTCTGCCTGATTGAATATCCATTAATAGGTTGTTGAAATGTGGGGGAACAACTCCCATAAATCGACCTATGAAAACGGATGACGGAGGCAGTGCCGTCATGGGTTTTTTTAGTAATGTTGACCTAAATTTATAAAGTTGTTATAATGATTTTATTAACAAAGAAAGGTTAGTGTATGAAAAAAACTATCTATGATGTAGCAAAGGATATGAATCTTTCACCAGGAACGATTTCTAAAATACTAAATTATAAAGGAAATGTTAGTCAAAAAACAAGAAACGTAGTATTAAATTACGTGAAGAAAATTGGGTTTGTTCCTGATTCAAGTGCGCGGATTTTAAAAGCGAAACGTAGTTCAACTCTTGGTATTGTTTTTAGTGATATTGCCCATTTTGGGTTAGAGCATCCTTTCTTTTCAAGTGTGCTTCAAAATTTTAAAAATTATGTAGAAAAACTAGGATATGAAATTGTATTTATAGTTGATTCTATCGGAAATCAAGAATTATCATATTACAAATGGTGTAGAGTTAAAAAAGTTGATGGAGTATTGATAGTTACAGGAAATATCAATAGACCAAATATCATCGAATTAGTAAATAGTGATATTCCATCTGTATCTACGGATATTTACATGGACAACCTATATTCTGTAATCTCTGATGATTATATGGGTGTTAAACTTGCCTTAGACTATGCTTTTGACTTAGGACATAAACTTATTGGTTGTATTTCAGGGCCATTAACTACAAGAGCGTATTATGAACGACTTGATGCCTTAGAAAATATCTTAAAAGACGATTATCAAATTGATTTTTCAAGAGAATATTTTGCTGAAGCAAAGTCTTATGGATATACCGGTGGTTATAACGCTACCAAAGAAATGCTTAAAAAGGCAAAAAAAGTACCTGAGTTTATCTTTGCATTTTCTGATGAACTAGCGTTTGGAGTAATCCGAAGTTTAGAAGAAGCTGGATATCGAGTGCCAGAAGATGTCTCTGTTATGGGATTTGATGATGTGTACTTTGCTAAACGTTTTACACCAGCACTTACAACAATTCGTCAAGATAAAGAACAAATTGGTGAACGTGCAGCAAAAAAATTATTAGACATTATTGATGGCAAGGAAAAACCGGTTGTTCAAGTAGAACGTATACCAGTATCCTTGGTTATTAGAGATTCAGTAAAAGCAAAGAAATAATAATTTATTACTAATACAACATCTTCCGGAGGATTTTATGAAAAAAATAATATATATCTTTATTGTTGTTTTGACCTTGTTGTCGGTTATGGCTTGTGATTCGAATGATGTTACAACAGCAATTACAGGAACAACATCACAAAGTACAACTGCTAAAACAACAAGTGAAGGGCAAGAAATTACATTGTCATATGCCGATTGGGGCAATCAAGAAATGAATCAAATCTTGGTTAATGCTTTTATGGAAAAATATCCTGATATTACTGTAGAACTTAGAGATGATATCGGCGGTACTGGTGGAGCGTTTACTGGAAATCTAATCAATGCGATGGTAGCTAATGTATTACCTGATGTATTTGCGATTGATAATGTACCTACTGGTTATACTAACGGAATGTTATTAGATGTAAAAGAGTATTGGGATAATGACGCTGAAACAGACTTAGTATATGATAACATCGCTGAAACTGGTATTTTTGGTGGAAGTCGTTATGGTATGCCATCATTTCAATTTATTAAAGGTATTTACTTAAACATTACATTATTTGAAACGTACAATATTCCTTTACCAGATAAAGATTGGACGTATACAGAATTTATAGCTCTTGCAAGAGAAATTAGACAAGTTGGTCAAAATGATTTAGTGTATGGAATTGATCCTTGGTATGGTGGGTTAGACTTTGAAACTACGTTTCCAATGCAAGATGATGCAGATATAGGATATAACACATGGGATGGAACCCAGTTTAATTTTAGTTCTCAAGCATGGATTGATGCCTATAACTTAAAATTATCTTTGATGGATGAACATGTTGTAGCTATTTATACGGAAGAAGAACTAGAAGTTATAGGTGATATTTGGCCATGGTTTGAAGGGTTAGTAGGAATGAATATTGACGGCTCATGGAATCTATGGATGATTGATGATATGTATGAAGCAAATGGAATGGAAGTAGGCTTTTGGCCATATCCTGGAGGAGCTGCAGGGCAGTTTCCACCGACTATTCTAGATTATGTTTGTGTATCTTCCATGACGGAATATCCACAAGAAGCATATTTACTAGCAAAATGGATGAGCTTTGGTAAAGAAGGTTGGTTACTTCGTTTAGCAGAAATGAAAGATCGTGGAGATTTATATTTAGATCGTTATCCAATATCAGATTATCCAGAAGTTTGGACTGAAACAGAGTATTTTGTAGATTACGTAGAAGGATTAAGAGAAAATCTTGCTATAATCGAATTTGGAAAACCAGATACCGATAAATGGTTACCTGGATACAAATCATTTTGGGAATGGGTTTCGAATGAAGACAATGATTATTACACAAAGATTAATGCAGGGCTTGTAACACCTGAGGTTTTTGCCTATGATTGGGAACAAAAAATCAATGAGCTTGTTCAAGCAGCAATTAACGATGAAGAATAAATCAAGCATAACCTCTTATGTCTTGATAATTATTTATATATATTTGTAAAAGCACTAAAAAACAAGTGATCTCTATTGAGTTCACTTGTTTTTTAATATTACAAATAACAAAAATCTAACATAAACTAATTTTAGACTGGAAGACTAATGTTGTATAATTGTGTGTTTATGCCAATAGCCTGTTATGATTACTAAAATAATTATCGTATGTTATCTAAAACAAAAATAGGCTTTTTAACAAAAAAAATACTTGCATATACTGTTTTGTATTTATTTATTCTAAAATGATATTATCTAGGCGAGTTGTATTCTAATTTCAAATAACTTGGGGAAATGAAATAAAAATAATATAATTTAAATATAATTTCAATTGAGAGGTGTTTTTCCCTGAAACACCTCAAACTATAGGTCAAAGACCTTTCTATTCAGCTGCTTCACTAGATACAATAGTAATTCCACAAAGTGTTACAGTTATTGAAGCTGACGTATTTTTATGGTCATCTCTTACTGTTATTAATGTAAGAGCGGCTAGTATACTAGTGGGCTGGGGTTCTGATTGGAATTGGACTAGTATTCCAGTTGTTTTGGATTATACAGATTAAAGTAAAAGAATGTTGTAAATGAGGATTTAATGTAATACAAAAAAAGGCAATCAAATACGGATTGTCTTTTTGTTTAATTGCCAAGTTACCTGTTCACAATGCTGAAAATTAGTTATATAGTTATTAAAAAAGTTTAGTCTTGATATGAAATAGTCATCAAAACTTTCGCAAAATCGAAGTTTAAATTTCATATGTATTTTTTTAAATAATTAGTATTATTTTTTGCTAATTTTTATGATTTTTTTCTAGCAAAGAAGAATCCAATTATTGCTAGGAGACTTAATAATATCGTAGAAGCTTTTACAGAATTACATGATCCACAATCACTGCTATCTACCGGCACTGTAGCTGTAGTTGAAGTTTGCTTGTCAGTAGTTGTGGTAATGATTGCTTCAGTTGAAGTTGGAAAAGTAAATGGTTCTGTTGTGGTTTCAATAGATGTTTGTGCTGTATCAGTAATCATAGTAGTTCCGGTTGTAGTCATTACAGTAGTAATCTGAGTCGTTGTTTCTTCAGTTGTTATGAGTGGATCCGTTATTGGATCTCCAACAATTAATACTGCATTTGCAACACCTCTTAAATGTCCATCTGAAGGTGTATTCATGATTTCGAGTTCATCTGTTTCAAGATTTCTTAATAAACAGGTTGAACTGCCACCACCATCCAATTCCAAGGCCGTATAATATCCTAAATCTTCATTTATATCTGCTAATTCGCCTAAAGTAACACCAGGGATATTTACCATTCTACCATCTATAACTGTTAAACCGATGTCACCAGCTCTGTTGACTGCTATTGTAGTTCTTGGGTGTCTAGAGGTTTCAGCACCGTGAATTGGTTCAGGAAGCTTTGTTCCACGATTTAGTAATATCTGATATCCACCTATGATATAATCCATGTCTTCCCAATCGTTGATTGGATAGGGATATATTGCAAGCCTTGAATCATTAGTTACTTCAGCAAGTAATGTCTGATATGCTTCAGAATCTCCTTTTGCTGCAATAACAAATTCTTCGCCTGTAATAGTATAAGTATTATCATCAAACACAAAATCATTGATGTTAGATATAAGGTCACCCTCATAATGGAAATATGAATTATTCAATATCAGTTCATCAGTAACGCTTAGTTTGGCAATATTAGAACCTGAAATAGAAGAACTAATATCATTTGTAAATACTCCAATTTCACCATTTTCTAAGAGGTCATTGATTTTATCAATATGAATAAAATCTACATATTTACCCGTTGAATCATAAATATTGATTTTATAACCATATTCCACGTCTCCTACTTTGGTTTTATGGGCATCCGTAAAACCAAATGAATTCAGATTATAATTTCCAATTTGCAATAGATTATTATCAACGCCATAAAAACCAACTGGTAAAAAACTATCGAAACTAAAAAAATCACCATTCACAGCTGCATAAACGACTTTACCAGTTTTTGCTTCATAGTCAAGTGCAATTTCTAATACGGTCGATAAACCAGTTGAATCTGGACCGTACAGTTTATCATGTAGAACTACATCGAACTCACTATATCTACCAACTTCTAAATTATGGATGATGTGAGAGCTAGACCCTAATGTACTTAATACGTAGTTATTGTAAGTTATATCTTCCACTATAATGGTTTCTTGGCTTTCAATTTCACCGATACTAAAGGAAATAGTATCTGCACCAATTTTGACAAGACCAATAAAAGCAAACAGTAATATTAACGATAGAAAAACAAATATTTTTTTCATAGTAGAGTATCTCCTTATATGTATATATTATAATATAGCTATTGAAAAAAAATATCTAAATTTGATTAATTTGCACATATTTTGTCAGGTATGATTTGATAATGATATAATAAATATGGAATGTGAGGTGATTTGGAAATGGATGAGTTTATATTTAACCAAAAACCAAAAAAAATATTAAAACTTGATAAAAATTTCAATCCAATCATACTTGGCAATCTAGCTTTTGAAGAAACAGTTGCAAAAAGTGAAAATCCATGTTTTATCAAAATTGCAATTGAGAGGCATAATCAACAAATCGCAAGCGTTACAGCTTATATTTTTCATGAGAAATATAATCAAAGCAATGCTAATTTTCTTTATATAGAGCGTTTAATAAAAACTTTATTATGGCTAAAAGGTGGATTTAGAGTCTATATCGGTGGAAACGAAACCATTGGAAATCGTATTAAAGAAGCATATCAAAAAAAAGAGTTAAGAGGCTTTGATCAACAATTTATGACAAACGTTTATGAACATAATTTTGAAGTGTTGGTTGTCAATATTGAAAATGTTCCAAACAGCAATGAAACATCTACATCTATCGGACGACATCTAGATGGTTATCGAATTGGATTTGATGCTGGTGGGAGTGATAGAAAAGTATCAGCTGTTGTAAATGGTAAATCTATTTACAGTGAAGAAATAGTTTGGCACCCTAAAACAAATAGTGACCCTAAATATCATTATAATGGGATTATGGATTCTCTGAAAAGGGCGGCTTCTAAACTTAAGAAAGTTGATGCCATTGGAGTTTCTAGTGCTGGTATCTTTATAAATAATAGAGTAGCTGTAGCTTCTTTATTTAGGCAAATCCCTCAAGATGTGTTTGATTTAGAAGTAAGAGACATGTATATAAAAATTCAAAAAGAATTTAATAATGTTCCAATAGAAGTAATTAACGATGGAGATGTTACTGCTCTTGCAGGTGCGATGAGTTTGGACTCTAATAATATTTTAGGTATTGCTATGGGAACTAGTGAAGCTGCTGGATACGTTGATGGATTGGGAAACTTAACAGGTTGGTTGAATGAACTCTGTTTTGTACCAGTCGATTATAATAAGGATTCTATGATAGATGAATGGAGTCAAGATTATGGGGTTGGCGTAACATATTTTTCACAAGATGCAGTTATAAAATTGTCGAAATCAGCTGGTATTGATCTAGATGAAAAATTATCTCCAGCTGAAAAACTAAAAGTTATACAAAATTTAGCAGAAAATAAGGATATAAGGGCAATTGAAATTTTTGAGACTATAGGTGTCTATCTTGGATATACTTTAGCATATTACGCTAGATTTTATGACATTTCACAAGTCCTTATTTTGGGTAGGGTCACCAGTGGAATAGGTGGTCTTAAAATCTTAGAACAAACTAATAAATTATTAAAAAATGAATTTACAGATTTATCTAAGCAAATAACAGTAACTTTACCAGATGAACAAAGCAGGAGAGTTGGTCAGAGTATCGCTGCTGCTAGTTTACCTAAATTATAGAAAGTAGGGGAATATATGAAATTAACCAAACTAACTGCCCAAATCTATGTGCCTGACGATAAAGAAATTAATCAAGCAATTTCGAGAACAACTCATATGGCAATTGGGGCACATCAAGATGATTTAGAAATTATGGCTTATCATGGAATAGAAGCATGCTTTCAGTCAAAAGATAAATTCTTTTTTGGCTGTGTAGTAACAAATGGAAGTGGTAGTGCACGTGATAATATTTACAAAGATTATAGTGATGATGATATGATTATTGTACGAAGAAACGAACAAATAAAAGCCGCTGCTTTAGGTGAGTATGGTGCGCTTGCATTACTTGATTTTCCTAGTGAAGAAGTAAAAGCAAAAAACAATGATGAGATAATATCAGAACTTGCAAAACTAATAAAACTAGCTAATCCAAAGATTATATATACACATAATTTGGCGGATAAACACGACACCCATGTTGGGGTTGTAACAAAAGTGATAAAAGCAATAAGAACCTTGCCAATTAATATACGTCCTAAACAGGTTTATGGATGTGAAGTTTGGAGAAATCTTGACTGGGTAAATGATGATGAAAAGGTATTCCTTGATGTATCAGGACATCCTAATATAGCAGCTAGTTTAGTGGAAATCTTTGACTCACAAATCATCGGGGGAAAGAGATACGATTTGGCTACAATCGGTAGACGTCTTGCTAATGCAACCTTTAATGCATCACATGCAGTAGATGATACAGATGCCTTAACTTATGCAATTGATTTAACCCCTTTAATAACAAATGATAATCTTGATATTAAAGAGTTTATTACCGCATATATTGAACGTTTTAAGGATAATGTGATAAAAAAAATCAACAAAGTTTTATAAGAAAAATTTAGATAATACAACGACTTCTTTATTGAAAGGCATGGGGTGAAATCTTGAAAAAAATACTCATATTTTGTAGTTTGATTTTAATCAGCTTTTTAGTTGCTTGTAGTGAAATCACAACAACCAATAATACTACACAACAGACTACTTCTGCATATATAACAAGTGAAGAAGATACGATGTCTTCACAGACTAATTTAGACACAACAACAAATCTTACAACTACACAGTTTCCTTCAGGTATAACCTCGATTTCAACCGCGGAAACGACTACGTTCCTTACAACTGTAACGACAGTTTCAACGGAAATTACTTCTTGTGAAACTAAGGGTATTGAAAACTGTAGATACTCGTTATCTGAAGCATTATCAAACGGCCTCTTTGAGGAGGCTGAAACGTATGAAGATCTCTCAGATGCTCAAGTTATTCTAAGAGAAAGAACCAATCCAAATTTGGTTGTCTTAGATCAGGATGATACTGTGGTTGCGATGAAATATGGAGCTGTAAATTTCAGGACAAAATCCATTAGTGAAACAACAACCTTAGGACACACAGGCTTTCGATATCCGACATATCTAAATGGGCATTATAACGTTGATGGTGTATATTTAGATTCAGTTGGTGTTATTGTATATGGAATGATTGCTGGAGTTAGATTTGAAGTTGTTAATAGCGAGATTGAATTAATACCAGATATACATTTAAAAAATGCTTATTCCTATTATGAGGTGGTGGATGGTGAATTGGTTCATCGTATCTCTTACCAACTTAGTTCAGCTGATTTTCAATCAATAGGAGCGATTGATATTGCACCTGACTACTTAGAAGAAGGGGTTAGATACTATAGTTATGATAATCATTATTTCTTTACAGACTTTATAGTAATGACAGATGATCTAAGAAACAATACTTATGAGCACGCAATTAACTCTGATTCACCATATTATAATTATTATCAGTATCTATCTTTTAGAAGTCAGACAAATTATACTGCAGATGAATTGAATGCCTATATATCAAGCAATGTTGGCACAAGTAGTGCTTTATATGATAGTGGAGAAGACTTTATTAATGCACAGGATTCAGTTTACATCAATGGTGCAATGGAACTTGCTTTTGCAATTCATGAAAGTGGATGGGGATCAAGCAGGATTGCTAAAGATAAAAACAATCTTTTTGGAATAAACGCTTATGATAGTGATCCATATAATTCAGCAACAACATTTGAAACCGTTCAAGACTGCATTGAATACCATGTACAATACTTTCTTGGTATGAGGTATTTTAACCCTAAGTATTATGTTGGTTTTGGAACCAATTTTGGCAACAAATACCAAGGTATGAATTATAAATATGCGAGTGATGCTTATTGGGGAGAAAAAATTGCTAAACACTATTATAATTTGGATAAAGCATTAGGCTTTAAAGATAGAAACTCTTATCAAATCGCCTTATTACATCCAGATGCTTTAGGATACTATAGTCCAAATCTAGACAGCCCTGTTGTCTATAATCCAAGTACTTACACATATAGGGGTTTGTGGATTCCATTTCCTATTATGAAAGAAAAAGATGAGTTTTATGTTCTTCGATTACCACTTGGATTAAATGATAATTATGAAATGGATATCAATGAAATTATGGGACCAACTGACGTGTTTTATGTATTAAAGGAACATGTTATTATCATAAATTAATAGCAAAATAAGAGCCAATCAATGAATATATTTTCCCAATGTTGAAAATATTTCAAAACAAATTGATTTGCTCTTTTTTATGCCTATTATTTATGTTAAATTATTAGTGAGATAGTTCATAACTTGAGGTGAATATATGAGAATAGTTACTTGTATAAAACAGGTTCCAGCATCGTCAAAAGTAGATGTTGATCCAATAACTGGGGTGTTGATTAGAGATGGATTTAATGTAAAAATGAACCCATATGATCTCTACGCTCTTGAAGCATCTTTCAGTATTAAGAATAAAACAAACAATTGTACTATTCAAGCAATTACTATGGGGCCTATTAGTGCAAAAGAAGTACTTGAAGAAGCTCTTTATATGGGAAGCGATGAGGCAACACTAGTAAGCGATAGGAGATTTGCAGGAGCAGATGTTTTAGCAACATCTTATACTTTAAGCCAATTGATTAGGCATATTAAAGAATATGATATTGTGATTTGTGGGAAACAAACTACTGATGGAGATACTGCACAAGTAGGTCCAGAAATTGCTGAATTCTTAAATATACCGCATGTACCTTATGTAGTAGAAGTACTTGAAGTTACCGACAATTCTATTATAGTTAGAAGTTCATTTGATGAACACGATGAAGTAACAGAAGTGTTGTATCCTTGTTTGTTAACTATAGAAAAGGGTATTCAGGTTCCAAGGCTTCCTTCTTATAATAGAAAAACACAGATGAAAGATTATGATATTAAAACGATTACCTTAGCACAACTACCTGATAAAAATCCAGATCATTATGGTCTAAATGGATCTCCTACTCGAGTAGAAGAGATTTTCCCTCCAAACAAACGAACTGATTCTATTTTGGTTGAAGGAACAAGAACAGAGCTTGCTGAAACACTATTCAAAATATTAAAAGATAATAAGTATGTATAGGTGTTAGTATGGGATATATTAAAATAAATCAAGAAAACGTAACAAAGGCAATAGCTGACAAATTAATTCAGATTTGTCCATTTAATGCATTTGAATATGAAAACACCAACCTTTCTATAAATGCTGCTTGCAAAGTTTGTAAGATATGTATTAAGAATGGGCCTTTAGGCGTTTGTGAATTCATTGACGAACCAACACAAAAGATTGATAAGTCATTATATAAAGGGATAACAGTTTATATCCAGCAACGTCTTAACAAAGCTCATCCAGTTTCATGGGAACTTATTGGTAAGGCTAAAGAATTAGCCAAAAAGACAAATGAACCTGTATATGCTATTGTTATTGGCAACAAGATTGAAGAAATTGCTAAAGAAGCACTTGCATTTGGAGTTGATAAGGTATTTGCTTATCAAGATGATGTATTTAAAGATTTTAATGTTGAAATTTATACAAATGTAGTGGAAACATTCTACAAGCAACATAAAGTAAATATTATTTTATTTGGTGGTACAACAGAAGGTAGAAGTTTTGCACCACGTGTGGCAGCTAGACTTAAAACCGGTCTAACTGCTGATTGTACGATGCTAGATATCAAGCCTGATGGGGATCTATTACAAATACGTCCTGCTTTTGGTGGGAATATTATGGCTAAAATTCATACACCAAATCATAGACCTCAGCTCGCAACCATAAGATATAAAATGTTTAATGCTCCAAAAAAAATAAAGGCTACTGGGAGAATAATGTTTGAAGGAATAAAAAATATTAGAAAGCAAACATCAATTAAACTACTAAAAACTGATGACTTACCAAAACATACAGATATTTCTGATGCTGAAATCATTGTAGCCGTTGGGAGAGCGTTTAAAAAACAAAAAGATTTGAATTTAATAAAACCGTTGGTTGATATGTTAGGAGCTGAAGTTGCTTGTACTAGACCACTGATTGAAAATGGCTGGTTTAATCCAAGGAAACAAATTGGGTTAAGTGGTCGTACTGTTAAACCTAAACTCATTATCAATTTAGGAATTTCTGGTGCGATTCAGTATATTGAAGGTATGAAAGAAAGTGATTTGATTATTTCCGTAAATAACGATTTAGACAATAAACTGTTCCAGATATCTCACTATGCTATACATGGTGATATCTATGATGTTATTCCGGAATTAAATCAATTATTAAGTGAATTATTGTGATAAAAAAATATATTTAGCACTTTAAAATACAGGATTTTATGTAGTAAAACAATTTGCGACAGTAAAAAAATACTTATAACGGAGGTATGTTATGGATTATAAAAAAATAGATCAATCTGATATAAATGTTTTGGTAGATATTGTTGGTAAAGACCAGTTGTTTGTTAATGAGAAAATTGAAAAAGATTTTACTCATGATGAGTTGCAAACAGTTTTTGCAATTCCTGA
>Ga0307992_1000835_pt1 | contig 18948 bp, 27 predicted proteins | sample EllFjometagen133_FD_203162 | JGI IMG/M metagenome (GOLD analysis project Ga0307992, IMG submission 203162) | Marine microbial communities from Ellis Fjord, Antarctic Ocean - #133 | ecosystem: Environmental > Aquatic > Marine > Unclassified | place: Southern Ocean | collected 2014-10-08
ATATACTGTTAATATTCCGTTAGTTGAGGATAAAGATGGTTTTATATCTAATTTAGAATTTATATTTCCTGATGATGCAACATATTACTATACTGAAGCGCTTAGGCATACTATAGTATATGTAGACAAAGAGATATATGAAAAGCTTTTAGAATATGATAAGTTAGATAGAGATAGTTTAATATTGCTCTGTAAATTAAATTAAAAAAAAAAGGGGAATTATGAAAGAAAATAATAATATAAAAACTGTACTTGTTGAAAATGATTGGATGTGCACTTGTGGTGAATTGAATCATATGTCTATGAAGATTCCTTTTGGCTATATTAAGTCATATAATAAGATTAACATAACATGTCAAAAATGTAGTAAAGTAAAAATTTACGAATTTAATTTTTCTGAAAAGGAAATAGATGGATTTGAGAAAGTATAGAGGAAATTATGCAAATAAAAATTTATAAAGGAACCGAAATGAGAGCATTTCAAATGTCTATGAAAGAATCAAAGTACATACATGATACACCAGAAGAATACTTAGAAAAAAATTATACAGTAACTAGAGACAAAGAATTAGTTGCTCGTATGTTAGATACTGAACCTGAAATCGTTGAGATTGATGATCGATTTGGTTGCTTCAACAGATATGATAAAAAGACTCAACGTAGAAGTGAAGCGGAATATAATTTATCAAAAGTATGGAGAAATAAAGAGGGAGAATTAGTTATGTCATTTAACGTTGCTGGAGTTTGGTCAAGCGGCTCTTATGATCCTGAGTATACAGTATCAGCTCTTACAGAGAAATTTGATAATGGAGAATTTAAAGAATATGGATTATATAGATAAAGGAGGAAATTATGGATTTTGAAGAATTTAAAGATAAGATAGAAAACTCAGAAAATGATAAGGAAGCAAATAGATTATTAATTGAAAGATATCCTTTTCTGATACCTAGAAATATGTGGTCTGGTGAAATAGTACCAGATTATGATTATACTTATACTAAATTAGATAGTTTAGGTAAAGTTTGGAAAGATGATTTTGGATTAGATTTATGTGAGGAATTAACCGAAGCATTAGGAGATAATGTAAAAGATTACAGACCAACACAAATCAAAGAAAAATATGGCGAATTACGTTGGTATGACTTTGGAAACACCAGAGAAGGTATGAAAGTCATAGATAAATATGCTGATCGTTCTAGAGAAATATGTTATAGATGTGGTAAACCTGCCACTCATTATACAACAGGTTGGATTTCTTATGTATGTGAAGAGCATGCTGAAGAATCTGGAAATGCTAAAGAATTAGAATAGGAGGAAAAATAAATGAACTTATTAGAACACTATAGATCGTACGACGGTACGTTTCTAATCAATGACCACCCAGATTTAGATTTACATTTGGTTAAATATTTACATGCGGGCATTGACTGGAGTATCAAAGGTGCTCTGGATGCTCGTGGAATTATCCTTGATGGAGAGGGTAACGTGATTGCAAGACCTTACCCTAAATTTTTCAACTATAATCAATTAAATGATTATTTAGAGGATGGGACAGCAGTAAGACGTGACCTACCAGAGGAAATACTAACACTAGATCAATGGGATGACGGAACATTTATAGCAACTGAGAAACTTGATGGATCATTAATAATCACATTCTTGTATAATGATGAGATTATGTTTGCGTCATCAGGAAGCTTCACAAGTGAGCATGCTAGAATGGGTAAAAAATTATTCTATGACCTATACGATGATTTACAAATAGTAGAAATGCGAAAGTTAATGAAAGAAAACACATTATGCTTCGAAATGTTAAGTCCTAACTACCAAATCGTTATTCACTATGATGAAGAAAAACTTGTATTACATGGTGTTATCAATACACAAACAGGAGCTCGCGATATATTAGAAATGATTAAGTTTGCAGATGATCTTGGTATTGAAAGAATGAAATTGTATAATTATACAAGAGAAGAACTATTAAAAATTAAAAAAGAAAATACGGAGCTTGAAGGATTTGTTATTGTATTTCTAGAGACAGGTAAGCTATTGAAAGTGAAAACAGATGATTATTTCGAAAAATCATATAATAATGAGTTCTATATATCAGATATGTTCACTAAAGCGAAGTTAACAACTATCGTTGAGAACATAAAAGATGATAATTGGGACGACATTATGCTTGGTGCCGAAGGTCGTAAGAACGCTAAGAAGCAATTAGGTCAAGTGTATAATTTTGTAGATAAAATACTTAAAAAATTAGAGGATTACTCAACTGATTGGCAGCTAGATTTATGCCCAGATCCTAAAGAGATTGCGACAAATCCAAAGTATAAAGATATAAAACATATTATGTTCTTAGCTAGAAAAGATGAATCTTATTGGTACAGACATATATTATCCGAAGTTGTTAATAAGTTTGTGAGAAGCCGATGAAAAAAGTATTCGATGAAGCAAGATTACTAACAGTTAACAAAGCCAGTTCTATACAGTATGGTGACGATTTAATCGAGAAGTACCCAGAAAGATTTAACTGGAATTTAGTATCAGCGCAGAATCATAAATTAGAATTTTTAATTAAATTCAAGAAATACATTATATGGGATTATATTATTTACTATGATGATGGTGCTGGTGACGCGTATAAAAGGTTTTCTATAGAAACTATTGAAGAAGATTTCGATGACTGTTTTTACTTTAGAAATATTGATTATAGAGAAACTAAGTTTACAGTAGATTTCTTAGAGAAACATGTTAATAAACTAAGCTGGGGTAGTATTTGGAGTCATAACACGCATTTAACTGTAGAAATTATCAGTAACTTTAAAAATAAAATCAATATACATTCGTTGAAATATAACAGTTCATTTATTAAGAATGAAGAACTTTTCTCAGCATTCCCAGACCTTATAGATTGGGATAGGTTATCGAGAAATGGTAAGTTCTCAAAGGAATTTATGATTGACAATATATTCAATTTAAACTTAGGGTATTGTGTTGAGAATACTAATTTAGATTTCACTCAAATTGCTTTCATAGATGAAGAGTTAGATTTATTAGTTAGATTGAATGGGTTACAAATAGAAACATAAGGAGGAAGTAATTATGGAAACACTTTACATGTTAATCGGTGTGCCTGGATCTGGTAAGAGTACTTTCTCTAAGAATATGACAGGTGTCTGTGTAACAAGCTCTGATACTGTTCGTAGAGAACTATTCGGAGATCTAAACAATCAAGATAGTGCATCTCATAGAATAGTTTTTGATACTATGAATAATAGAACTAAAGAAAATATTGAAGATATATGTGTTGTATATGATGCAACAAACCTTAATAGAAAAAAGAGAATAAATTTCAGAAATGAAGTTCTAAAAGGCGGAGATGTTCATGCTGTAGTATTTATTGAACCTATCAGTGTTCTGTTAGAAAGAAATGCAGGAAGAGAAGGTGATGAACAAGTACCAGAAGATAAAATCAGACAGATGTATGGAAACTTTAACATACCAAAGTTGAATCTTGACTGTTCTAGTTACCACGTTCAGAGTGAGCATAATTTCTTTAATAGAGAGGTAAAATATAACGATTTACTATTAATTACAAATGTAAATGACTTATATGTATTAATGACTCCAGTATACCAAGAAGAAATTTCTAAAGTATTTGGACCACATGATACACCATATCACTTAGAAAGTATTGATGAACATATCGATATGTGTATCTCGAATTCGAACGATGACGTGTCACACATTGTTTCATTGTTCCATGACCTTGGTAAATCATTTACCAAAGATGGTGGAAAGTACTTTGGACATCAGAATGTGTCAGCGATGTATGCGATGAAAGCGTTTTCGGAAATCAAAGATATGGAAAATGAAGATATCATCTTAGAAACTATCTATCAACACATGATAGCTCACAAGGGTATATCAAACAAGGTTATTAGACGATATAAACTTGACGAGATTGAATTGAAATCAATTAACACATTCGTTAAGATCGATAACAAAAGTAGGATACAATAAAGATAAAAGATAACCCTAAGGTTATCTTTTTTTTTATTTGTAAAACATTCCTGAAATAGAACCATATGAAAAAATCTCATGATACACTCCAGCGTTTTGTAAAGAATCTACAATTCCACCTGGTTCAATTTTAAATAAATATGATTCTCCATTAATTGTGCTAACTAAACCAGCACCTGCAGGAATAGAACCTTCATATGTATATGCTTTGCCATGTGTATATCGTAGTAAAACATAATTTCCATTTGATGAGAAATAAAATTGTACAGCTCTTGGATAATAATGTAAATTTTTATCAGAGTTCATTGTTAAATATTGAAATGAATCTTCCAATGTATACCACTCATCGAAATTAAGCCCTTTTGAAGTTAATGCATATGTAATTTGAGCTAGTGTCATTTGTATACACCTCTATTCTTATTCATTATTAATACCGATTCAAAGACATGCCGTTAACATTGTCTAAGAATAAATATTCGTCAGCTGTATAAATTGTTTTTGGCTGTCTATATAATATATGAGCTGGATTATCAAGTATATCTTCAACAGTACTTAAATCTCTTTTTCCAACTATAATTCCACCGCTAATTTCTAATAATCCTCCATTAGCATAACATAATGTTTTGCCAGTAAGAGATAATGCTGTATCTACAGTTATAGATGATGCCGTGATTCCAGTTATAGTTGCGGCAACAACTGTTCCAGCTGAATCAATTGTATATGCGATATCTCCTGCTTTTGGATTTCTAAATTTTGCAAGTGTTTCTATTTCGTCTTTTCCATAATATGCATAATCATTAGGTTTCATAGTAAAATGAGTTGTATCAACTTCTGTTACATTAAGAAACTTTGAACTTACAAGTATAAAATTATAATATTTTATTTTTATTACACCTGCCGTTGTATCAAAATATAAGCGTTGTTCATAATAATTATTATAATGATTTCCATCAGTTGTTAAATTTATTGTGTGTATTCTATCAGATGTAACCCAATCGTCTGAGGCAATATCCATAGATGTTAACATGTTTATTAATGTATTAATTTCCATAAATATCCTCCTTATACTTGTCTTCCGACTTTATATGCTGACTTCATACGTTCTTTACGATATAATTCTACACCTACAATTAAAGAATAATTTACAGCAGATATAACAGTAGTATTTATAAAACTACCAGCTTCATTATATTCACCAGTTCTAATATACATAATTTCATAAGTATCATCAAAATTTAATTGTAATGTTCTATCTGGATATACATTTTCATTATTTGCAAACATAATAATTGCAACTTGTTCTAATGCTAACCATCCAGCTTCATCTATATATGTATATAATATATTGGTAATTTCATTGAACCATTGATCTTCATTTAGTGGTCTTTCTGCTCCAGCTTCAGTTATAGGAATCACTGTTCCTGCATCCCATACGGTTGTAAATGTATATAGTGTATTATTTGATTCATCAAAATATGTTGAACCTTCTACCGCTGTAATTGTATCTGCTACTACACCATCATTCCAAGCGTTTTCTAAGTTTGTATATAGTGTATTAGAATTTTCATTAAACCATTGGTCACCCTTTAAAGGCATTTCTAGTATAACAACATATAAAACTTCAAAAGTTGCTCCAGTCCATGTAAAATTTGTAGTACATGTATATAATGTATCTAAACTTTCATCGAACCATTGTTCTCCAATTACTGGTGTTGTAGTTCCATCTTCTGCAGGTTGAGCTATAGGTAAAATTGTTCCTGTATCCCAATCTGGTATTGCAGTATAAAGAGTGTCAATACTTGTATCAAACCACATTTCATATGGTAAAAGATCTATTTTAGGTACAACAATTGGCACAGATACTCCTGCGTCCCACACTGTTGTAAATGTGTGTAATAAACTATTTGTTAAATCAAAATATATTGATTCGTTTACACCATTAATTGTATCTGTTAATGCTCCTACATTCCAATGGGCATTTGGATAATATCCTGGAAATTGAGCCTCTAAGTCAGTTAAAAATATATCTAATTGTTCTCTAGTCATATCTTAAACCTCCCTTAATGATATCAATGAAATTGATTCAAAACCATAATAATCAATGATAACTTCTCCATTTGAATCAACTAAGTAATCAAATATAGTCGATACACCATTATAATCCATAGTATCAAAATGACTATGTGGTGGCTCTGTTCCATCTGTTGAATATGGACGGCATATACTGATTTCTAATACTTCATTAGTTCTGTCAAATAAAAATCTAACTCTCTTTTGTTCTGAGAATGTTAAATTTTTGTCTTTACCAAAACTTATAAAATTAATAGCTTCAATATAGATTCTATCAGCTTCATCTGTATTATCTGTAGCCATATTATCAAGGCCGATTATTTCTGTAATTTGGTCCATTGTCATAGTATCACTCCTCATTTTAATTCATATAAATTATTGTTTAAGATATTTTCATATATAAAAGAAGAAAATAACCATTTCTGGCTATTTTCTTTGTAATTAATCATCTAATAATAGTTTTAATGAATCATATGTTGTGTTAACAAGATTCATTTCTTCTGGAGTTGGTCCATCAACTGTAAGTGTAGATGTTGAATTTGCGGTAGTCAAACAATCTGTAACTGCACTTGTTGCTGTTAAATCAGATGTAGTCCAACCTATATCAGCCCCTGCAAAAATTGAACCACTTACTGAAAGATTCCTATCTATTGTAGTCGTAGTTCCATTAACTACTGTGTCTATATCACTTGTTGTTGTATAACACCAATTTTCATATGGATTTGTGTTGAAGTAGTCTGGGTAGTATCTTTGGTAGTCATAAACTCTACGGTTATAAATATTGTAAATAACTGTATTAGTTTGATTACTCTTACTTCCTTTGATGAACTTGAAGAAGTCTTCCATCATTTTGTCCATATTTAGTGCTTTGTTTAATATGATTTCTTTATATGTTTTGATTTTATCGAATTGCATATCAGTGATTAAACTGATTAGTGGTCCGAATTTCTCTGATTTCTTAAAGTCTAATGCTTCGTAAAAATATTTAAATAAAAATTCTTTCTCTAACTTGTCATCAAGATTAAATTCCTTGTATGGTGTTTCAATTTCTTTTTCTAAGTAAATTTTCTTGAAGTAGTTAAATAGAATTGCTTTTTTGTCATCTTCGTTTAGTTGTAATACTTTAAATGATACATTCTTTGTATCATAATCTACATCGTAGATTTGTGTGAATAAAACATCATTATAGCCATAGTCGTCATCGCTAAATTTTAATGCATGTATAATGTAGTAGTCACTATTCAATAGTTCGTCTAGATTGTCTCCTTTATAGAAACCTTCAATTGTTTTAAGTCCTTTGAATACGTTGATATTTTTGAATTGAAACTGTATCTTGCTGTCTATTCTGAAGTCTGCATTCTCAACATAACTTCCAGATGTTCCTGATACATCTGAGCAAGCATACGCAAAAGTCCTTTTTTGCGGTTTTGTGCCTTCGCGGCCGATTTTCTTTTCCATTGTATAATTCTCCTTTATTTTATTTATAAGACACAATGACGTCTTATATTAATATTATGTTGGAACCTCTTTAAAAAATTAAATAGTTATATATTATAATATTGAAAGGAAGTGCGATTATGAATGATTATTATGTAGTACAAAGTACACTAGGACCTCGAGATCTTCTTCGATTAGGGATATCAGATGGAACATGTTCAATATTAAATGCTGGACCAAAGACCTTTGAGAAGTATACAGACTTTGTCGTACTGATAAATGAAAATATTGAGGAATGGCGATATCATAAGTTTGGAATACGCGTATTAAAACGTAAAATATTAGAATTCAACGATGATGAAGAAGCAGTACTATGGTTCAAATTAAATTATTAGGAAGGTATAAACAATGGAAAAAGAATATGAATTAGACAGAGAAGGACAACGAATTTATAGAATCGGGAAACATCTTTCCCCTACAAATGAAGAAATTATTGATATTATTCATGTAGTAAATAAACACACCGAAGATCTGCAGTTTCAAACGTTGTTTGACGATCATTTATTACCAGAAGATATTGGAGAATTAGACCAGGGTGATGATGGAACTATGATTGATTTTACTGTACAATGTGTGTGGTATGATTTATCAACCGAATATTTAGCGGCGTATTTAGCGGATGACCTTACAGTTGAAGTGATTAATCAGATGATCAAATCCAATTTACAGTTTTATAATAAAAATGGAATGGTGAGCGTTACAGATTATAATCAAGTACTTATTGATTTAATACACATGAATAAAAATATAACCGACGAAATAAAATTATGGTTCAAACTAAATTATTAGAAGGGATATTATGAAGAAATACGCGCTTATAGTAGTCGCAATAGAAATGGTTAAACGAAACAACCCTGGAACTCATAGATCTGCTTATTATAATCCAATGCGTGAAAAATATGCATTCATTAGATATACTCAAATGAGTAAAGAAATTATACTTATTGAGAAAGTTATAGGAGACACTAAAGATATAAACAATGTAGACGAGTTAGAAGGTCGTACGTGGCCAGTTAAACATGATACTAAATGTTATCAATTTGAAGATGATGAAGAAGCAGAACTATGGTACAAATTACAATGAAAGGATGAATAATATGTTTGGTAGAGATAATATAAATAATATATATGCAACATACAAAGTAGCAGAAGAAAATTATAAACTAAGTAAAGATATATTTAACAACACTCGATTTGAGTTTAAAGACATTTTAATGAAGTTACTTGATGAGATGATGATATCTATAGAATCATCTGCAACTTTAATTCATTTTGTATTGGATGAAAATATCAATGCAACATACGCTGTTGATAGAACCTTTAGTGGTATAACCGTTTCACCTGCTTTAGAAACACAATTTCCAGGATGTTTTGCATTAACATATCATGGTGTTGATACTATTTCAATAAATGTAGATATACCAATTGAAACTCTAATGAGTTCTATTGAAGAGATGGGTGGAACAGTTGAGCAATGGAGACTGTGGTTGAAATTACAATGAAAGAACATTTAGGAAAAATGTTACAGAAAGAATATATTGAAGCAATTCATTTTATAATGGATGGTACACATATTGACGTCAAGTCGATGACTATTGAGCCTGGGGCGGACTATGTTATATATAACACAACAAAACATGTATATGGTAAAGATACACGTGGTTTTCCACTGTATCTATACGAAATTGCATCTGAAAAAGAATTTACTATTGAGATGGCAAAAGGTCATTTAGATTATATGCGTACGGCTAAAGATGTTGGTGGAAACGCTGAGTTTACAGATGCTAGACGAACGTTTAGAGAAGTTATGAAAATATATGATGTAGAATTAACAGAGGAAGTTGAACTATGGATGCGCTTAACATGGTAGATGTATTTAAGAGATATGGTGATGGCATGAATAATTATTTTATACCGGATATTAATGTTGTTAAAAAAGTATGGCCAAACGCTGTTGAATTAAACTATTCTATGCAAGAGATTTTTAACCCTGTGACTAAAGACACACAAATAATGTTTATCCATGAAATGGGTGATTGGATTGGGAGTTGTAGTATACTTGCATATATACTTGTTGACTTTTATGATCTTACAATTGATTTGATTTTAGAAATTGCAGAAAATAGTCCTGTAAACAGAACAGAAATATTAGAATTAGTAGGTATGAACGAAAACTTAACAGAAGAAGTAGAACTATGGAGGAAATTACAATGAAGAAATTAGAAAGAGGTTACATGATAAGTATGATGTCATTAATGTTAATTAATATAATATTGATGTTTATTAGTATGAGCAGAACTGAAGGCGGAGGTATAGGTACCATCGCTACAGCAATGTCTGATGCTATGAAGAGTAACAGTATTATAGAGAACTTAACAGTTGTCGGTGCATTAGCGTTACTTGTCGCTGGAGCTATGTTGATGTTATTCTTAACATACACTCTTATAATGTACCCGTTATATAGACTTACAGCTAAGACTACAATATTATTAGTAATAAATATAACATTATTATGTTTTGCATTATATACAGCGTATATGTTATTAACAACACCAGAACCTGTATATGTAGATATATCAATCATGTTTATTGTTGTTATATTATTATGGACAACAGAGATACCATTACGAGAAAATGGTGAAAAGATGGCATTCAAAGAATCTTTGGAGAAAATGTTATAAAATATTAAATCTCTCTGAAAAATTAATTATATAGTTACCTTTGGAGGGATTTTATGGAAGCTGCTGCATCACATTTTAAGGCGTTAGTCGAGACAATTATTTTTACAGGAGACTTTGAAGAAAGACCTGAACGAATATTTGAACTAATTCAGATGTTAAATGAAGCTGATGCTTCATCAGTAACTGCCGTAAAAGATTTCTTATTAAAGTCATGGATGTTTATAGATGACGAATTTGTTATAAAATTAGTATCAATGACAGATAAGAAGTTATTATACAACGAACCAGAGATACAAAAGCTATTTGAGGGTAATGATGATATGTTGTTATTCTTAAGATTATAGGAGGAATTATGAAAGCATTTAAAAAAGCAATAGAAGTAAAATTTAGTATATATGATAAAGATGGAACAGAAGAAACAAAAGAGGGACCAGTTGAGTACTTTAAGGGAGAATATCGAATGGTCGGAGTTCAAGGAGAAGTATGGCCTATGAAACCATCAGCATTTGAAAAGAATTACAAAGTCACTGCAGAAGGAATTGGAACTAAAAAGAAAGTTATTGTAGATGTTGAATTCGCTACAAAAATACAGTATGTAGATACATCTTGGGGACAAACTTTAAAAGCCAAAGAAGGCGATGCAATCATTTCAGCAAGTTCAACAGACCGCTGGGTAGTTGATAAATCTATATTTGATGAAACATATGAAATAGTAAAAGAAGAAGCTTAGGCTCCTTCTTTTTTTTTTGATAGTTATGTTAATATAAACATATATTATAATAGTGAGTACTGGTGGCAGTGCAATGTTGTGTCCTAAGCTAGACTAACGACGCATTAGACAAACGGCTTGTACTTTTTTTGCTTAGTTCATTTAAAAACTGAACAATTAATTATATGAATGCGAAGGAGATGATACTATGGCAACTTTTACGAAAGCCGAATTAGAAAAAGCTACAAGTATAAATAATGTTATTCGTCCTAAAGTGAAAGCAGCAGTCTCTAGAAAAATGATGTTCTTAAGACCGTTAATGCAAGAGTTTACAATATTCTCAGATAAGAATGCAGATATTCTACAAACAAATATCGTTGGTAAACAGTTATTATTTAATAGTGATATGCAAGATAAAATTTTTAAGATATTTGCTCTTACTAAAAAAGAAATAGATACAGCAATAAAAGTATCTCCATATTTTGAAAAATTTGGAAACTTTCAACTTAAAGACCAGCTTATATTTGCTATTCCACTGCTTCTTGCAGCTGGCGAGTTTTATAAAATGGGTAAAAAGAAAGAATCTGAATTTCTATATATGTCAGCATTCTATAAACCATATGCAAGTGTTGTATTCAGACATTTTAAATATGGAGTAAATGAAGATCAAATGATGTATACAATAGAGCATCTTACAGAACGTTTTGATATTAAAAAGCAAGGTAGTATTTTAGGTGTACTTGAAAAAATGGCTCGATCATCTTATGATAATTATATAAACGATCTTGCGGCTCCTGTAGTAAGTGACAAAGTTATACATGTTATTTATACAGCTGGTATTCAAAGTCGTATAAGTAGCTTTATGAAATCAATATATAACGAATACAAAAAGAATAAAGGAAAATATTTGCCATTTGAATCAGGAACTTTTGAAGGAATTGATGATTCTGAAGGTGAAACATTTGATAGAGATATTAAGAGTGATACCGCAGTTAAGAACCAAATGGTTAAAAAATCAGTTAGTGCATTATTAAAAAATCCAATTGACGAGTCTCTTATTGATATTGCTGCTAAATATAGTTTTATTGATAAGACAAAGAGTTATGGAACGTATAAGTATTCGGGACTGTATACAGATATTTTAAAAAATACAGTAAATGAAATTGTTGATAATAAATATAAAGAATTACATATATTTATTGAAAGTATACTTAGTTCATTTATATATAACAAAAATTCATTAACTGGTGTCAAATATACTGCAAAAGACTTAAGATCTCCAGTATTCCTTACGGCATCTTTGAAAATATTTAAAAGTCCAAATACTAGAGACAAAAATATGTTAAAGGTTAAATCAATGCTTACTAAATTTTTAGAATCATACAGTGTTGAGTATTTAAACTTTGGAAAAACTCAAAAAGCAAAATTAAAAAATGCAGTATTCTTTTATTTTGTATTAGTTATACAGAAGGGGTGATAATATGAAAGAACTAAAAGATTTATTAAATGAAATGTATGAATCTTCAAAAGATAAAGAATCTTTTATTTCAATAAGCGAAGCCCTTCGTAGAAAAATATCAAAAGGTTTATTATATAAAGACATAACTGAAGAGGAATTTGATATAATACGAGAATCAATACTAGATCCAATACAGAAAGAACGCTCTAAATTAATATTTGATGATAAAGATATTATGAAAGAAGACGTTAAGTCTTGGATTAAAAAGAAAATTGAAGAATGGTACAAAGGATTAGAAATCGAATTTAAAATGTGGGACCTTTGCTTGTATGGGTCTTCTACAGGATACCAATATTCTGAAACAGCTGATATCGATTTGCATATATTTACAGATCTTACAGCAGACCAGATTAAAGGCACTGGAAAATTAATTAAACTTGGTAATATTTTTGATAATGATATGAATCCAGTTACATTATTTTTACTTACAAAAGATGATAAAGAAATATTAAAAAATTATGAGAATTTATATAATATAGATTCATCTACATGGTTAAAGAAATCAGATAAAGCTTCGTATGAAATGCCTTATGCATATGTGTTAGAACTTTCAGAATTTTTCATGAATGCGTTTGATTTGTCATTATCTCAATATGAACGTGCTAAATCTGAATATAAAACTTATTTAGAATTTAAACCTGAAAATATGGAAATAACTGAAGAAGAAAAGAAAAGAGCTGTTGATAAAGCATTATTTGATTTAAGATCGGCTCATGATAGATTAAGACTTGGAAAGCATGTTATGCAATCGTTTGCTAAAGAAGGGTATGAAGAAGGAAGAGATTTCCAAATTCATATTATGTATAATAGTGCCAAAGACCCTAGACTGTCAGTAAATAATTCCGTATACAAAATGCTTGAAAGATTTGGTTATAAAGATAAATTAGGCAGTGCAATTAAAGAAGCCAAGGAACTTATTCCTGGCGACAATGATTCTATTGATAATAGGAGTGTGGAGTAATGGGCAAAAAATACAGTATTACAAAAAGAGGTGGTATTTAATGGGTAAACTTACTCAATTAAAAAGAGAAAAGATAGAAAAATTAGTGCTGGAAACAGTTAAACGTCTAGATAACTCTAAGATGGCTAATTATGGAAGATATAAAGTATTATTTAAAACAATGTCTGATGCTGATTTTGAAAAATGGGCAAATGAAATGGGTCATGATTTAGATGACACCATTCAAATGTTCCAATTACCATTTGAAGAAATGAAAATGACTCAAATTAAAAATGCTGCAGACTATTTAAAAGTCCCACTTGAAGAATATGTATGGTATAGACATAACGAACCAGAAGGAATTAGAACTAAAATGAAAGTTCCAACAGGTTTTCTTCATATTAAAAGAGTTCAACAACTATTAAATAAGAAAAATAGATATACTTTTGATACAGAAGATGTTACACTTAAGACTGGTACCGTAAAAGGTGAAAGTAAAGTTGCGTCGTTATCAGACCCTGAAACTTTTGCATTGACTGCTTTAAACGCAGATGCTGCATTGCAAGAATTCTTAGGACCTAGAGCTGACAATCAAAGTAAAAAACAAGATATGATGCGCCAGATATCAAGAGATGGTTATACAACATTAGAAAGTTTAGAAGGCGATATAACTCGTTCGACTACACTGAATACTGTAAATGTCTACCTGTTAGGTGCTGGAATCAAATCAGACCTAATAACTCGTGGTTTAAAAACTGCGTTCTCACAAGAACAAGACATAAGAAAAGAATAACCTCATGGTTATTCTTTTATTTTATATTCATAAACTAAATTTCCACAATCCCATAATCTATAATATTTTGTCATATCCATTATTTGAAATTCAGTAAGATTGACATTATAAATATCTGGAAACTTTTCTTGTAAAATATTTTTTCTAAAATTAAATCTATGGAATCTAGTGTCATTATTACAATAAAAATATCCAGGTTTCGAAATGTGTAATAATTTAAAATTATTTACATTATATACGTTGGTATTCTTAAAGCTCCATCTAAGATCTGCATAAGTTTTAATATTATGTATTTCTGGATGTAATTTTAATATATTTTTAAATAATTTAGAAAAACCACCTATTACATTTTCAGATGTTGCAAATCTAGAAAGTTCATAATGATTTTCAATAGATTTATGACCTAAGACTTTTCTTAGTTTTGAGAATGTCATAACTGCAACTATTTTATCATTATAAAATAAACCATATTTTATACTAGAATTATCATTTCCTTGTATATGATAATCATCTAGAAATTGTCTCTTTTGAGAATTATTAATATTGTGTAATATGGTTTTTCTTGCATATATTTTATTTTTTTCTGAAACGTTTAATATATGTTTTAATTTAGCTTTGACAATTTCTTGTTTTTGATCCCATTCATCTTCAAAAATATTTATTACATTTATATCCAGATCATTAAATAATTCCATTTTATGTAATAAATTATATTTTTCTTTTTTTGATTCACTATGCCAAACTAATCCATCAAATTCAATACCTATATTTAATTCTGGGATATATATGTCTAGTTCATAATATTTTTTTGGGTGTTCTATATCATAATAAAAACGTTTATTATTTTCAATTTTGTTAAAATATATAGATTTAATAAATTCTTGTAAGTTCTTCTCTTTGTATGATGAACCATATCTTGTAGGACAACAATTAGGACATCTACGTTTATTATATAAGAACAAACCAGCCCTAACTTCATATTTATGACCACATTTATTATGTTTCATTAATATTTTCGTATCGGCTGTTTGATATTCACCTAATACAGTGTATTCATCACCAACTAAAACATGAATCCTATTTTTAAAGTCTTCTGTTGTTTGATATCTATTAGCACAGTATGGGCATCTTCGTCCTTTTCGACTAGATAATCCTAAAAAATTAATAGGTGTGGTTTCATATTCATGACCACATTTATTATGTTTCATTAATATTTTGTTTTTATTTTTAGTATATTCACCTAGTACAGTATATTCATCACCAACTAAATCATATATTTCTTTTTTGAATTGCTTTGTATTTTTTCTTGCTGCACAATATTTACATGTCCCATTATTTTTATATAATAATGAGCTAGGTGTTATTTCATATATATTATTACACCTATTGCATTTTATTTTGATTGGAGTTATTTTATTTTTATATTCACCTAAAATTGTATAAATTCCTTCAAATTTATCAATAATTTGTTTTTTAAATATTTCAGTTGTTATTATTCGACTCATATTATACTCTCCTTTAATTTTATTGGTGAAAACAATATTTATAAATAATTGTTAGTATATTTTAAAAGAAAAAAAAATGTTTTTCGATAATCTTTAATTATATATTATACATATAGAAAGGATGGTGTATATAGTATGCCTACTAAAACAATTTTGCCTGTAGTTTGGGCATTCAGTGATAACAAAACACATAAGAAAATTACATTTGAAAAGAATGTACGTGTCGTTTATTCAAACGATAAGAGTTTAGTGTTTGTTGTATATACTGATAAAACAACTACACCACCAGTATTTGATCATGTTCTTCTACCTAATGGCAAGTTAATTCATCTTGGAACTAATGATCCTAAAAGAAAAGCATTGTCAGTTATAATTGAAGATGGTTTCTTTAATCGTAAGACTAGAGAAGTATCTAGAAAAGACTCTTCTAAATTTGAAATTATGAAGAACTATAAAGGGTATGATATAGTTTATATTAATGACATTGCAATGCCAGATATCACACCTACGGACGTTATTGAAATAGAAGGTAGAACTGGTAAACAACTATACAATGTATATAAAAAGAAAGATACGACTGATTAAGTTTAGTCTTATTTTTTGTATTTTAAATAATTAAATCTATTAGAAACAAGTTATTAATAAATAGGGGATTCCAGGATTATTCTTATAATTCAAACTTAAATAAATATATAATATTAATATATATATATATTAAATTAATTATTCTAATTATTTATATTATAATAATATCTTAATTAAATTAATAAAAGAATTAATAAAAAATAAAAAAGAATACATAAGTATTCTTTTTGTTTAGTTTCTTATTTTGAATATTTAGAATTACATCTTAGTAGGGTAACCAAAGTACTTCGTATAGTAAGTACCATAAGGTGATCTATAAGAAGATGTTATTATACCACAAATTTCTGCAAAATCAACAAAACTATCAGGAGTATAATCTTCTGTTTCTCCAAAGTGAGAAGTAAAAAGTACTCCATCAGCATCAGCATCTATAGTACGTAAGTCTATAATTTCGGTTATACCCGTACCAGTAACTTCAACCCGTTCATCAACTAAGCTGGTTATAGTACTTCCGCTTGAATTATGTCCTACAATCCAAAGGGTCATTATAGTTTCAGGAAATGGATCATGTGCTTCACCCATATCATATTCATAATATGTAATATTACCAGTAGCTTCTATAGTAACATATGTTACTGCAACTGCACCACTCGTATATACAAAAGTTTCTGCTGGAACTTCTACAGACGTTCCGCTCATATGTACAATACCACTTGCTATATAAAGTGTGGAAATTCCTTCATCATATGTTAATTCAAAACCTTCAACGCCATCTCCAAGTGCTTCAGTTGTAACTTTAGCAAGTCTAATACTTCCTGATGCAAGAACAGGAATTTCATTAGCATATGTAGCACTATCATATTCTGTAATAACAGGTATTTTACTAACTGGTAGATCTACAAATACAATTTTATTATTTCCAAATGTAACACCTGAAATTGTTGGAACTGTTATTTTTACATTATTTATATACATTACACCACTAGATATAGTTGAAGGATATGCTTCACTAACTATAAGTCCTGAAACAACGTATTCTGAAATAACTGATGTTTGAGTTCCATAAGATATTTCAATAAGATCTTCATCTGTATTAAAACGTAATCTCATATTTTCTGGATGAATTAATATATTTGTATCTTGTAACATAGTTAACAATGGAATATCTGAAAAGCTACTCCATGTATCTACATCGTATCCTAATTCGTCTAATACATGTTCTATTTTAATTGATGTCATTGTATCAACTCCTTAATTTTATTTACATATAAATAATTGTTCGTTTTTATAGTTTTTTATAAAGATATATTATAATCGTGAGTTGATGGTAAGTATACAATTATTAACTCAAATTTTCAATATTTAAATGTATTAAAACAAATTTTTATAGAAACACTACTCGAGGAGGCAACAAGACATGGCAATGAATTTTGTATCAGAGATTAAAGGAATTATTGACGATCCTAAATATGGATATGCCGACGATCAAATAATGATCAACACTGGATTCAGAATGCTTGACTTTCTAAATGGTGGAGTAACTTCCAACAAAGGTAATAGAACAGTACAAACAGGTGTGGATGCAGGTAAAATCATTACAATTATTGGTAAACCAGGAGCAGGAAAATCAACATTAGCGGTTCAAATAGCTGGAAATATGTTAGAGAGATATGAGCAAAGCTCATTATTTATTTTAGATTTTGAGCAAGCGCACAGCGAAAGCCGTATTAAAGGTGTTACTGGAATGTCAGACGAAATGTTTGAGGACAAAGTAATCATCAAACAAACAGGAATTACAACTGAAACTGTTTTAGAAATTGTTAAACAAATCAAAACACTTAAGTTAAAACACAAAAAAGAATTATTAGTAGATAATGCCGAAGGCTTTATTGATTATAAGACTGGTAAACTGAAAAAGATTTTACCACCAACTATAATCATAGTGGATTCAGCAGCAATGATGATGCCACGAGATGATTTAGAAAAAGAAGAGATTCAAGGTCAAATGAGCACAACTCAAGCGGCTAAAATGAACTCACAGCTAAGTAATTGGTTCGTTGTATAGAAATATATAACCGAAACTTCTTTAATTGCTGGAAACTCTTAACGGGTGATGCCGAAGACAATCAGCAGCGAAGCCCTTTTAAGGGAACGTTCAACGACTATCGAAAGCACATCGAAAGATGGAAGCGAGTAGAGTACACTCAAGTGAGTGGAAACTAGAAGCTCTTAACGGGTCATGCCGAAGATGAAGATATAGTCTCATCTATATGGAAACATATAGCAGTTCGTAAGAGAACGCATTAAGAATTAACGAACTTAATGGAAGATGCATGAATGCGCAGATTAATACAACCGACTAAAGAAGCGAATATCATCGTTATCTTTATCAATCACATCAACGCGAAAATTTCAACAGGAATTATGCCTTCATCGGCAAACATCAATTACCTTAAACAAGATGAAACAATCCCTGGTGGTAACGCAATCCAGTTTCTAACAAACACTTTAATTAAACTTACACCATCTTCTAAGTTACATGAAGATAAAAAGTATAAAATTAAAGGTTACCAGATTAAAGTTGAATTAATCAAATCTAGAACAGCTCCTGCGGGTTCTGTAA
>Ga0307992_1000837_pt1 | contig 18922 bp, 16 predicted proteins | sample EllFjometagen133_FD_203162 | JGI IMG/M metagenome (GOLD analysis project Ga0307992, IMG submission 203162) | Marine microbial communities from Ellis Fjord, Antarctic Ocean - #133 | ecosystem: Environmental > Aquatic > Marine > Unclassified | place: Southern Ocean | collected 2014-10-08
TTTACTCGTCTCTCTACTTCTGACTTTGGGCTCATTATTGGCTCCTTCTACGGTTTGTTAGCCGCCCAAAGTATCTCTTATTTATTTAGATCAAATGAACCGAATTGGTCTGACACCGCACACTGTAGGGTTATAAACCCAAAGAAGAATCAATTAAAAGATGTACAATATGATCATAACCAAAAGCTGTCGGTATACCTATATCGGTATACCCACATATCATCCTCTGTACTAAATAATTGATAATTAACAGCTTGAAAATATTCTAGTTAGTCTTCATAAGCCGGGCGTCGGGAGTTCAAATCTCCCCCCTGCTACACCACTTAAACCCTTGATAATAATAGCATCAAGGGTTTTTTATTTGTCTTAAATCAACTTTAAAAAGTGCACGGATGTGCTCGTTTTGCACCAACTGTAACCATTTATATACGTATCCGGTATACCTAAATTGGTATACCTATTTATTTAGGTGTCTACTCTCGATTGAAGACCATACATTCGTAAACAGGAAATTTATCTTATCCCACATTATGATGATATGGCCACCAAAGTGCTGGCCCCTACTAATTTGTAATCTATCATAAAGTAATGAAAGCCATACTGTTCGCAGTACTTGAAATCCTACCTAGAAAGTAGCGGTTCAAGAACCTTGAAATGACACGGGGATTTTCAGTAGTATGCAGTCCCTTATACAGTAAGGGGTAGCGGGTTTTGGTTGCTAAAAAGTTGCTAGTGATAATTTATGTAAGAGATCTGGTACTCTAGCAGATATTGATCGACATAATTTATCTAAAATTGTCCCATATTTCAGTGGGGGGACGCTTGGTTTATGCGCTTTTCAATTATGGACAAGAAGATCAAATTTCCAGCCCCTTCAATAAGGGATGCTAGCACATCTGTAGGATAGTGAGCACCTAAGTATACCCTGCTAAAACCAATCATAAAAACCCAAGCTCCAGATAGCCATGCAAGTAGTTTATGATCTCGCTTCCATAGTAACACTGCAATATACCCATAGACACCGACAGCAGTAAGTGTGTGCCCACTTGGAAAGCTCATTGTCGTCTCGACTGAAAGTGGAGGAAAGACTTCTGGTCGAGAACGTTGCAGTAAGAGCTTTCCTTGCAACGCAATGAGTGGAGATATTGAAGCGGAAACGAGGAGGAGGATAGCAGCTATCTTATCTCGTCGACGCCAGAGGTAAGTGAATGCTGCCACGATTGGAATTGCAAGTAGGATATCTCCAGTTCGTGTGATAAATAGAAAAATTGAAATTAACCACTTCATATGGAACTGTTCAACGGTTAGCATGATAGTCGAATCCCAGAGAAACCCTTGACCGTCATTTAGAGTAGTTCCATAGGCCAGTAGCCAGTATAACAGCTCAAGAAGAACAAAAAGGGCAATTACTGGTAGTCGTATTTGCTTTAGGGTGCGGGTAAAATTGTCATTCATCAAACATGTCTCCGTAGTCAAATTACACGGTTTCACAATTATCTCCAGATATATTTATCCAAAATTGCTCCACCTTCTCTGATAGGAAACATAGCAGATGGAAAATACGTAGGCATGTTCACTTTATTGGAACTAACGCGTTAAGCTGCGCGGAAGATTAGGCAAAATCAATGGCTACAAAATACGGCTATTAAGGGGTCGATTTGGATGCTGCAATTCATGTTGAGTTCACTGAAGGTATGGATACTAACTCGTTTCAGTCTCGTTTTGGAATTTACATGGGTAATCTGGAGGAGATCCCTACAAACATGATGGGTCAGATGAACGGTATGATGGACGGCCATTTCCAGTGGACCGATGATCAAACAATGATGACTTCCCATCCTGATGAGCATGCAGGCAACACCATCATGATCATAATATGGAGTCTGCAGGGTGCCATGAGATGGCTGAAGCCCCACTTCTGAATTGGCAATTGTTGCACTACTAGCTGCGAAGTTCATCGGGCTAAGCTGGAGAGAACCGAGTCATGGGAGTTGTTGGAGCAGTTTCCGTGGTGGTATGGGGGCATACGGAATACTTGGCTCAGCAAGTGCCGTATTTCTAGATCGTCAGGCACCAGAGAAGCTACTAGAAAAGATTAAAGCGGCGGTCGAATAAGATGATGATTCACGGCTCGCTGATATACATTTCTGGTCAATTGGTCCTGAAATCTATGCAGGGTAAAATTCAATAGTTGCACACAATCCAGCAACTCTGACTAGTACAAAGCTAGAATCCCAAAGGCTCTGTGGATCGTTCATATATCTATTGAGATTCATAGGCAGACAGCCAATATTTGAGGTGTTAATCAGGCCAGGCTTGGGCTCACACCTCTGCGAATCAGGCTTAAAATATTAGGATAAATATTCTAGCCTCTTCTGTTTAACCCAAGACCATGTGACTGAAAAGAATCCTTGTTCCAATTCCAATTAGAATCAAGCCACCGAATACCTCAACACGTTTTCCTACCATTCTACTAGCGAATGTACCTATACGGACAGCCAAAATTGACATCAGAAATGTAATAATTCCAATTAGCAGACAGGGAATCAGAATAGTCATCTCTAGCATTGAAAAGCTTAAACCAACGGCGAGAGCGTCGATACTGGTAGCAATGCTGAGAGTAACTAAAGCTAAGCCTTTTGATGGATCTAAGGACATGGTGTCTTCAGATGTATCAAACCCTGAGTAGATCATTCTTACACCTACAATTGCAAGCAGAGAAAATGCGATCCAATGGTCCCATTCGCTTATGTAATCCACAACTGAATTCCCAAGCACCCATCCGATTGCGGGCATTCCTGCTTGGAACAACCCAAAGTGAAAGGCTAGACGGAATATCGCCCTAGGCTTAGAAGCGAATCCAGCAGCAGCGGCAGCAATCGAAACCGCGGAAGCGTCCATTGCCAAACCGATTGATAAAAGAATGATATCCAGATACGACATGTAATATGATATAAACAATTATAGCGTGAAAAAGGGTTATTGATGCGACTCGTGTTGTGATAAGCTTCGATTTATGAGACTAGATTCCGAAACACTGCACCCTCTCCAATATACTCCCTTTGGGTATATTAGGTCGTCTGATGATGAAAATTATGAAAGGGTTGAAAAGGATATGGGACATTAATCACGAAAATGAATAGATCCAGCGTGCTATTCCTATCGCGAATAATACTGCTCCCTCTCTCCTGGAAATACGCCAACCAGAACGCAGGAAGACTATCGTCAACAATACCATCAAGCATAGCAGGATCAGATTAATACGTGCACCGCTGGCTACATCCAAATTACGAATTAGCGCGGCTACGCCCAATACTCCAAACATGTTAAAGATATCGCTGCCCAAAAGGTTGCCTATCGAAATACCGAAACGACCCTTTAGAGCTGCAGTAACTGAGGTGGCTAGTTCAGGCATTGATGTCCCTGCAGCGACAATTGTTACCCCAATTATCCATTCCGAGATACCAAAATCCCTCGCCAGGTCAACCGCAGAGTCAACTAGTAAGTGGGAGCCTCCTAGCACCATTCCAAGCCCTAAAGGTAAGAGTAGCCAATCAAACCATTGGATTTCACCGTCATTGGTATCAACCTCGACCTCTTCCTTTTGAAAGAAGATATATCCGAGATAAATGATGAGCAACGCTAAGAGAATTAATCCCTCCATCTGACTAAGACTTAAGTTCCATAAGAAAAGTGTCACTAAAATTGTACCCAGAAGAAGGAATGAGCCGTCTCGGTAAACCATCCTTTTGTTGGTAGGTAAACTGCGGATAAGTGCAGTACCACCCAAAACAAAACCTAGATTGAAAATATTTGATCCAACGATATTACCGACTGATATATCATCCAATCCACGAAGTGCAGCAAGAATCGTTACACTAAATTCAGGCGCCGAGGTACCCATGGCGACTACAGTCAGACCGATCACCAGATCAGAAATACCCAATCGACGACCAATTTTGGCAGCAGAATCTACCAGCATACTGGCACCTTTAGCGATGAGAACAATACTCAGCGCAATAATGACTATATCGAGAGCTATTTGCATCAGGTGAGCATGTTCAAAAATGGTGCCAAAACTCGATTATATTATCTGGGGTCATACCAGTGACCATTGAATTAGAATATTCAGACAAATTTGTTACGAGACCCCAGAATTGTATAACCTAAAAAACCCAGTTCCAGATTAGATATGGCTATACTACTATGAGGTAATCTGGAATGCTCTGTTCACGCAAATAGGGGGCCATATTAATCAAATATTAGTATGGTGATTGCTAAATACAGCACGAAGAATAGGAACACCATTGGTTTGACATAATTGATGGGAGAATTCTTTTTGGATTTCTCCTTTGAACTATGTTGAGTAGGCATTCAAAATCCCTTACCGTTTGTTATACCATACGAATATAAATGCCCGATCAAAGGTTTGAAATGAAGATCGAACTCAGCGTAATGATTATTATATCAATAGTTTCGTACGTCAGCCTATCTAATCAACTAAATCATTTTCAATAAATTTCATTGAATCTGGATTGATAGGATGTATTTCCTGCCATTCAGTTTTTGAGACTTTTTTCAATTCCCTCGATAGTTGGGGATCATCGGATATATCTAAGTAATACTCATTGCTCACTTGCCCACCGACCTCATTCCACTTTGATGTCGAAATACCTGAGCCATTTCTGGGTCCTAGGTCTACCTCTTGATATTTTATCTTTCCGTTATTCCACCATACCCGTTCAACCGCTGTATCTCCCATAACGAATTTCTCAGTTTCCATTTTTCCGTTTGGACTCCATTGTTGAATAAGCTGTTTTGTCTCATCATGATAATTAAGCAGATATTGGAGAGGGCTACCCGATTCGTCATAATTAACCGTCCGTCTGTATATTAGGTCGTAAATATTAATTTCTTCAACTGTTCCATTGATATGAAAATTAACGTACTTTATCTCTTCCGAATCATCATTATACCTAAAATTATCAGGGTTTTCTCCTATATCACGGTCTACCCACTTGCCAATGGGATATCCTCCTCGAATTAATCCCCTCACTTCTCCTAGATCAGGCACACCAATCTTTAAAGTGGCATAGCCCGAATATGGGTATTGATAATCCAGCAAAAAGAGCTTTGTTGTCCTGATATCAAGATCATTGAGCTCAACCGAGTGATTGGATTCACCATCTTTAAATAAGAAATCATATGTATTTTCATCGACCATACCATCCTCATATTTGACTTCATACAACATTTCTCCAGTGTCATAATATCCAATTGCCTTGCCAGAGAATGGTGTTTCTGAGCTAGGGAGATAGGCAATTCCTGCCTTCTTGAACAGATCGCTTTCATCTATGCTAGTGGAACATCCCAGCATAGTCACAATGAAAATTGAAATAATGACAAAATATCTCATGATGATTCCTTCTGCAAAGTTGACGGATTAAGATAATTTCAGCATTATTTACGCTATAATTCCATATAATCACAATCAAATATTTGTAGATATCCAAGAACTGTTACTTATTCAATCACGGGTGGTTAGAGGTTACCAGGAATGACTTTACCTAAAATTGAAGAATCGCATATAAACTGAAATACAAGACTGCGAAAAAGACATGGATTTAGTACGCCCTGGTATATGTTCCAGGAGAGCGAAAGTGTCGCATCTCAATGTTGAAAGTGAGAGATAATATTGGTTTAGATTCCTTGAGTCTAGGCTACAAAATGGACATATAAGCAGAATGTCAATATATCATATCCGCCCTACTATATATCGATTCTTAACTTTAGTCCCCGTTTCAGCCTTTCGATTTTGGTGGAGCTTCTTGTGTATTGTGGGATTATTAAGCCTTTGGCGAGTCATTTTCCTGTTAAGCCATTGGGGTGATCTTGAGATTAGTAATTGGGGACTGTATCTGGCATCGTTACCTATAGGACTTCGTTTTGATATGGTCGTTGCATCCTTCGGAATGCTCCCCATTCTTTTAGGGGGCATTTTCAATACCAGTTTCCAACCCAAGCAAGTGATCTCACCCAGGATTCAACGCGGATACGTTCTGTGCTGCTTGTTTGCTATCTCTACGATCAGCGTAATTGATATATTCTATTTTCATGAATTCAAAACCCACATGAACATCCTCATTACCCAACGTAGTGTGTTTCAGATTGAGAGTTTGTTTTATATCCTGGGTCAATATCATGTGGGTCTGATCACGCTTGGCGTGCTTGTTCTCACTGGCATTATCGCAAAGCTCTATATCAAAACATCAAGAGCAATACCCGCGAGTGTTCCTGGTAAGAACAAACTGGTCGCTGGACTGATTATAACTATTCTTCTGCTGAGTGTCACTATTCGGGGTGGATGGCAAAAGAACCCGGTGGATTGGGACGAAGCTATGTTTTCAGATAATTTTATAGCAAACCAGACAGCGATAAACAGCATTTTCTATCTAGGGAGCAGTATTGCAGAGCTAAGCATTGAGAGTGAAGTGCGCACAACACTCGATTATGGGGATGATAGTAAGGCACTCGCTATCACGAAAAACTTCTTAGCAGACTCCAACTCCACTTTTACCAAAGCGACTGGTATTGAGCGAGAGTTTAGGACTACTGTTCCAAATCAATATAATATAGTGCTTATCGTCCTTGAATCTTTCGTCGGTGAATATTGCGGGCATTTAAATCCTAAAGGAAATGGTGTGACACCCAACCTAGACAAGCTTGCTGAGAATGGAATTTCATTTACCCGTTGTTATGCTAATGGTAAGCGCTCAGCCTATGGATTAAGCTCAATACTGATGTCATGGCCAGCACTACCAGGACTACCATTAATTTCGAGAGTCGATGCCACAAAAGATGTCCCATCGCTAGCTAAGACGCTGAAATCAATCGGATATAGAACTACTTTTCTTTACGGCGGAGATTCAAATTTTGACAATATGAAAACATTTCTGGGTGCAAATGGATTTGATCAAATTACCGACCAGCACAATTTTCCCACCTCAACACCTGGTACAATGTGGGGAATATGGGATCATTTCGTGTTCGATGAGTTACTAGAGGTAATGGACTCAGGCAAAGGATCACAATTTATCACACTTTTCACAACAACTAATCACCAACCCTTCGAGATTCCCCCTGAATATGATTCTATCCTACCTGAATTTTCAAGGTCACTTCATTATGAAGGAAGGGTTCATCGGACAATGGCCTATACTGACCATGTGATCGGTCAATTCATGGAAAAAGCATCAACCACAGATTGGTATAACGAGACTATTTTTGTTTTCATTGCTGATCACAGCTTGGATATCTATCAGGAACAGTTGGAGGATCCCAGAAATTCCCACATACCATTTGTGATTTATACTCCCGGATTGAACATCCCACAGGCGAAAATACAGAAAATCGTGAGCCAGGTTGATGTAGTTCCCACCATTCTAGCAATGATCGGGTATCCAGGAACCTACAATTCCTTTGGCAACAATATTTTGTCTAATAGTCCAGCATTTGCTCTGAGAATCGTTAATGATCAATGCATGTGGTTTGAGGATGACTATCTATATAAAGAAATTTTAGGAGAAGGTGGAAAACTCTATTACATCCAGGATTTATACAATGCACCATATATCACAATTCCTAGCGAGTCAATTTTATTTAGTTATTATCGAACGGGTTTCCGATCATACCTAGAGACGGCATACCATGAATTTAGTAAGTTTAGTATGTCAAATCCTCAAGAAGGGTTCTTTAAAGAAAACTGGGAATGGGACGATCGGATATGGAGTGAGATAAATAGAATAAAAACATTGACTCCTTCATTATTGCATGATAGTGTAAGTACTGTTGAGGGATCGGAAGATCGCCCCTACTGAATGAATTTAAACTACCCCCAAACATCGGACCAATTCTAGCAGTTAAGAGTTCTTCTTTATCTATGTGCCCATCCGCTGAAGCAGATGCCCGTCGGACAATCATGAATGCAGAGAAAAGTAGGGTGATTGAAGCCGGTGTAAACCCTCTCGATCGATTAGTCGATTTGTTGAGGCGCGGTCGGAAAAATGATCTACTCAAGGCAGTTGATTCTGACCTATTAAATGAAGACGAGTTGTCCGAGTTGTCCGACATGGGCAACCAACTTACCAAGGAGCTGGCGTTGAAGCTTGCTGAAGGTATTTCTGGCGATGCATTGACCATGACCAAGCTTACTCGGGAGCTCAGATCCAGAGGCATCAGTGAAACTCGTGGTAGATGTGACGGGTCAACTAGAAAGCGTGATTATACATGGCGAAGTTCACCAAACTCGGACAAGTCGGACAAAGATTCAAAGTAGCTGTCAAAGGGCGGGGGAGACTCCGCCCTTCTCCTATGGTCCAAATTGAGCGGCTGGAATGGGGTAGGTGAGGCTAGACCATGACTAATTTAACCTGATAAGCCTACGGGGGTATGACAGCAGTTATTTGACAATTGGTATATTGATCTGGTGCCCACCATGTACCTTCAGTTTGCGTTTATATGGCTAGGACGGAAATTTGGTATAATTAGAGAGGCTCGAACCACAGATGCGCTTCAAAAAAAGTGCTAAAAAAGTGCTATTGATGGGTCGATTTGTCCACTATTGTCCATTTCTGGATAGAAAACTTGAAAGTGGCATAGAAACAAAAAACCCTCGTAAGTCTATGAAATACAAGGGAATTATGTGGTGGCCAGGGACAGAATTGAACTGCCGACACGGGGATTTTCAGTCCCCTGCTCATATTCCGTAAGTGACTGACATACAGAGAGTTAACGAGTTATGAGATTAGGCTTGTGCATTATATGTGCAGAATATACTGAAAATAATTAGGCGGGTTTTGGAATTGTGAGAGGTAGCTGCAGTGTCACTGTATGCCTCTTTCTCTCAGCAAGATTGGGTAGGTGTTCAGCCAAAAACGAATCCAACTCAGTAATTAAACTAGAACGAACTGTCAAAACGAGATGACCGCTGAAGTGTTCATCCATTTTAACCAAAGCGGGGAAGAAGCCCTTTCTCTGAAATTCGAGATGTCCAGTTTCATCAATAATAATCCAATCATCAGACAATGCTTTTAGCAAGGAATCAACACCCCATTCCAATGCTTGCGGATAAAAGTAGAATTTACCAACATGTGTTTTTGTTGCAAAACTATCCATCGTATTTAAATCCATGACTGAGTCGTCTTTGATTCGCCGGAGTTGATGGTGCCAGCGTCCTGAATCTTTGGTCACTTTCTCAGAAATAAGCCCACCCACCTGGTAGCCAGAATCTTGAATTGTCTTCAGAAGATCGACTACCCAGGGGGTTTTTCCAGTTCCTGGATCTCCACTGATAACCAGCAGTTGAGGTGTAGGGTCGCTGAGCATTTCATTGAGGATGCTATGAGGTGTGGTGGAATCCGGGCTCTCAGGTTCTGCGCTATAACTCTCAGCCATATTGATCATGTCCTGAATCACATCTACCGCGAAAGGGATGAATTGTCTCAACTGTAGACGATTTTTGTTCGGTTCACGTAGCTTGTGAGCGCGCGCTTTGAGGACACTTCGGATTCTTGGGAGCGTTTCTTTAGAGATGTTGAAGAGGAGGTCAAAATGTGAAATACCAAGTCTTTGGAAGAGCTGACGAGCTTTATTGCTATCCAGATTTGTAGAGAGGGTTTGAAAGAGCAAGAAAACATCAATTCCTCTTAACGCCATGAGGATCATCGCGTCAAATTGGACGGTGCTATAGGCAACGCCCAGAAATTCGCCATCTTGATCGCCAGTAAAAATTGGAACCAGTATGACCAGAAATGATACAATCAGCCAGAAACGGTAATTCTTCAGAGGTCGCAAAGTGGCGGGATCGAACCATAACGCCAGTAGGACGATTCCAGCGCTAATCAGGAAGGGAGCATTTTTAAGGGATAAAACGCCGATTAATATCAGGCAAGCCAGCCCCAGCCTGCGTGACCAGATGAGCTGCATCATACCGGTCCAACATCTATTTTGAGACGCTGAATAATTTTCCAACTGAAGATCATGGCGATGAAGGCAAACACAAAATGAGTCAGTAAATACAGGCCCAACATCCACCAACCCGCTTCGTAGCCAATACGTTCTGAAAAGCCCTCGACCAGTTCCAGGATGACAGGTACAAAACTACTTCCAAAGAGAATCGATTTGGTCATGATGGTTTGCAATATTGGATAGATCGCCACGATAATGGCGCTGGTGAAGAAAGCAATTCTTCCGGTTCCCTGGATTGTGAGCACCAGTTCAAGTAAAAAGCCCTCTAGAATAATTGCGATGAAGGGCCCCAGTTTTATGGTGCTGAAGCTGAGCATCTTGATTGAAGCAGCGATCAGGGCCATCAACAGCGTGGTTCCGCGGACAGGATTATAGACTCGGGCGATGAGAATAATGCTCATTCCAATAGAAGCCAGTATGGCACCTGAGAGGGGTATATGAAGCAAATGCAGGGTTGTGCCTATGGTTGCTTCACAAATCCCCCAGAGCGTACCGAAAATGGCGATGTAAACAAGGGACCTGCGATCCATTTTAATCATCCTCGCCATGACTTACGGTATCTGCTCTTTTGATGTAGTTGTTGAGTGATGTTCGTGGGATACCCAACATTCTAGCTGCACTGGTTCGATTCTGGTTTGTGAGCTCCAAGACCTGTTCTACCAACTGGTCCTGAACTTCGTGAAGGAGATTATGATCAGGTTGTGGATTTAGTTTGATCGAGAAGGTTGGCTCACCCATAATGGTGTTCAATAATTCAGCCTGGGGATCATTATTACGAATATTGCTCAACATAAGTTTACCCCCTTTCGCCAACAGAATTCCCCGCTCTATGTAATTGCGCAATTCACGTACATTGCCCATCCATGTTGAGGTGATAATAAAATTTTCAACTTCTTTATCCATGAGGGTCACTAATTTTTTAAAGCTTACATTAAATTTGTTAATAAAATGTTTTGCCAGGGGGAGAATATCCATTCTTCGCTCTCGCAGAGAGGGGATTCTTATATTGGCAACATTAAGACGGTAAAATAAATCTGATCGAAATTTCCGTTCCCGGATCATTTCGGGAAGATTGGCATTACTGCAAGCGATGAAACGAACATCATTTTTAATTGGTTGCACACCACCGATGCGATAAAATTCACCACTTTCAAGGACGTGCAGCAGTTTTGTCTGAAGATCAATACTTAGCTCACTGATCTCATCCAATACCAGTGTGCTTTTATGGGCTTGCTCTATAAGCCCTTGCTTACCGCCTTTACGGGCTCCGGTAAAGGAACCACTTTCGTACCCAAACAATTCACTTTCAATCAGCTCAGAGGGGATAGCGGCACAGTTAAGTGTGACCATGTTCCTATCGAACCTGGAACTATTAAAATGTATATATCGTGATAATAGATTTTTTCCAGTTCCGGTTTCACCGGTGATGAGTACAGTGGCATCTGTTCGAGCAAAATCTTTGCTCAGATCCAGTACCTTGCGCATTTCAGGAGAAACAGAAATAATCTCCACCGCTGAGGTTTGCTCTAGACATTGTAAGCGTAAATCTTCAACCTCTTTACGCAAGCGCTGATGGTCCAGCCCCCTTCGGACCGCATAGCGAGTAATTTCGCTTGATTCATCCTTCTCGACAAAATCGAAAGCACCCAGTTTCATAGCCTCAACCGCCAGATGGATCGTCGCATAGGCGGTCAGCATAATGACCACGGTTTGAGGGAAGTTTTGTTTAATTTCTTTTAGTACGGTTATTCCGTCAATATCACCTAGAGCATAATCAAGCAATACCAGATCTATCTCATACTTATCGAGAATGGTCCTGGCAGTCTCAATTTTCGTGGCTGTATGTACAATATTTTCATCATCTTGCAAGAGTCGTTTCATGGAACTACAGATGAGCTTCTCATCATCCAGAATTAACGTATTAAACTGCATTTTATATCATCCTCTGTGATTGTCGAAATAAATATTGATGGTGGTCCCCAGGTTGAGTTCACTGAGCACTTCAATTTTGGCACCATGATCATCCAGAATACGCTTGCAGATAGCCAACCCCAGACCAGTACCACCCTTGGATTTTGTAAAAAATGGATCGAAGATGCGATCAAGATCATCCCTGGCGATACCACAGCCATTATCCACCACTGAGACCACCTGGCGATTATCTCTGAAACCTGTTTTCAGAATCAGTTCACCTTCATGACCCATCGCTTGCATGGCATTCAATATGAGATTGACAAAAACCTGAACCAGCTTGTGTTCATCACCTTCAATGGTATGGGAGCTTTCCTCCAGCTCTAAACGAATACGAATTCTGGATTTTTTCAGTTGCTTCTCTACAAGATCCAAGGATTTCTGGATAATTGCATTGACTGCTAAGGGTTTGTTTGTTTTTACATGGGGTCGCGAGTAATCCAGGATGGCCGTGACGATATGATGAATTCGGTCAATGCTATCGCGTAATTCTGGATAAATGAGCTCAAATTCTTTTGGATCACACTGCTTTTCCTTGAGGTAATCTATGTTGGTAGTCAGGGCATACATGGGATTACGAATTTCATGTGCTATCCCTGAGGATAATTTTCCCAGAGCGAACATCTTCTCGGCTTGGATAGAATACTTCTCTATTTGTTTTCTTTCACTGATATCGTGGAGGTAGACAAAGGAAAGATCACCATTTTCTCCCTGAGAAACGCCGGAGCCGATAAATACTTCCACTGAAATTTCAAGCTTATCCTTGGTTTTAAGGATACACTCAAATTGCTGCTCCATCGTCTCTGGCAGATTTTTCCGCATATTTTGCTTGGAGTTTACCTTCTCGATCAGCGAAAAAAGATTTCTTCCTTTTAATTCACCATCCGTATAGCCTACATAGCGTTTAAAGTTTTGATTGTAGTCGAAAATACAATCTGCTGAATCGATAATAAGGATCAGCTCCGGTGAATTTTCAATCAGGGAACGACTCACTAGTTCTGAGGTTCTCAGATGTTCCGTATCATCCTGGATGCGTTGTGCCATGCTTTTAAAAGCATGGGACAGACTTCCAATCTCATCTTGACTTTGGATATCAATGTCAACTGTGTACTGCCCGTCCTGCATTTCATGAGTCTTGCCCTCTAGAATCCGCAACGGTTCTATGATAGAGCGTTGTAGTAAGAAGTAAGTGAGTAGACTTAATACCATTATTACGACGATCATCAATATCAGGAGAAAGGTTATGTTAGAGCGCCGAGCATCGATGTGCTCATCCATAGACAAAATGACACTGATACCACCTCGCAAATCACCAATTTTGTAGCCGTGTTGTGCATGACAGCTGAGACAGGATCCCCGAGTATACAACGGTGCGAAATAGCGATAGTATTGTTTGCCATCGCGTTTCTCAAACCGATAATACTCCAAATCATCTGCTTCTTCTGTAGAATCAAGAAATTGCAGGGCCTCTTCCTCAAAAGCATCCGGTTTATTTTTGGGATTAATAAAGCGGGTGCTGGCCAGGTGGAATGAAAACTGTCCCCCAGCAGCCTCACTAATGGCACTTAACTCACGAGTAACCAGGGCCGGATTTTTCAAAAGCAAGGTGTCACCAGATTCCGAAAATAATTGTGGGTGATCTAAATAGGGGTTGGCTTCCATTCCTGGCTTCTTAACAACAAAAACACCATCATTATCGGCAACCCATTTTCGGGTGATGATTACATTTTTGAAGATTGAGCGTGCAGATGCCAGAAGATTATCTTCACTTTGCCGATCCACTTGAATCAACAATCCCAAAAATAGCACTGATAGAATAATGGAAGCAGTACCAACAACAATGATACTTACTTTTAAACTTAATCGCATACTTTCTCCAGTTTACCGTTTTTGGTCATGTCAAAGGTTACAGATTGTCAATCAATATTTATTGCTAACAAGCAGTGATGAGTAAGAATCAGCAATTGACTGAATATAGTCAAAGCGACTGTATTTAGTCAATTGTTTAAATGCTAACTACTAATTAATATTAAAGACAAATTACTATATACAATAATAACAACAAGATACATCGTAATCAAATTGCTGGCACGCCATTTGACCTATAAAGAACAAAACCGTTGAACAATTCATAAAAAAGGAGAACGAAAAGTGAGAAAATTGATTGTTAGTTTGCTCGTCGGGATTTTGGTCATGTGCCTACCAGCCATGGCGACAGAATTCAAAGTTGGGGGAGTCTATACTGCCTGGGCTCAGTCACAACAAGCCTTTACATTGAAGGAAGATGCCTATGATCACAATTATGTGGTTCAGATGCTACGCTTCAGTGTTCAAGGAATCGCCAATGATAATCTGAAATTTGTCACCCGTTTTGATATGGCTCAGGGCTGGTGGGGTGTAGATAATGCAATAAAGAGTAAAATCCGCACCGGTACCGGTGGTGGATCAGCTCTCTTCGATTTTAAAGACACAAATTTTCTGCTTCACGTCGATCAAGCCTATGTGGATATGACACTTCCTAACATGCCTGTCAACCTCAAAATCGGTCGCCAATGGTATGGTGTGGGTAACAAGTTGATGATTGATAACAACTACGAAGGTGTCCAGCTTGGCTACAAAGGACTCAGCCTGGGTTGGGCCAAAGTAAGCGAAGGTGGCGATGGCACGACTGACAATGTTGTTTACGATACCACCGATCCTGATCTAGTTATCGCAGATAATCGTGATGCTGATCTTTATGTTGCTAACTACAAAGGCAAAGCCGGAGCACTCGGTTATGACGCCTTCGGTTTTTATTACAAAGACCAGAGTATTGAAGATGGTGATGCTTATATCGTGGATCATCTACAATTTTTCAGAAACAAAGATGCTGCCACAGTTACACAGCTCATGGCTGCAGGTTTAGCAGCAAACTACAAAGCTGGAAAGATCTCTGTTAAAGGTGAATTCGATTTCCTCACTGGAAAAGATGAAATCCATGATCTCGATCTCAGCGGTTATAATGTTTATGCCAACCTGAATTACACCCAGAATGATAAGCTCAGTCTTGGTGCTGTCCTTGGTATGGGCTCTGGTGACGACGCAAATGAAACAGGCTTCACCAACGTGAACAAACTCCGTACCTCCGGATTTTTCTACATCACTGAAATCTGGGAAGACTCCATTATGCCCGATGAAGAAGGAATCACCCCTCAGGGACTTGGTGCTCCAAATGTAAAGGCTTATCGCGAGCTTGAGAATACGACCATTGCCCAGGTGAATGCGACCTTTAAGCTAATGAAGAGTACCTCTGTTTTTCTATCAGGTAGCTACATCATGGCCTCGAATGATATCAAGGCAGATGATGGTACCTTGTCCTCTGACTTGGGTACTGAAGTAGATTTCCGCATTCAACACAATGTTTATAAGAATGCCTTCTTCATGCTTAGGGGTGGATATTTCATCCCTGGTGACGCTGCAGGTTATCTCATTAATGGACATAATGTCGATATGGTGCCAGCCTATGAGTTAAAGGGCATGGTAACCTATAAGTTCTAGTTTGAATAACCCCTGATGTGATCAATTCATATCAGGGGCATTATTTTTGGAGATAAAAACATGAAAATTAATTTGAAATTAGGTGTCCTGGCTTTGATCGTCATAGCCTTTTCCGTTATTCTATTTTCCTGCGCACCACCCATTACAGCTGAAAAAGTAAGTGTGCCCGCTGATGTTCATCCTGGCTTAACAGATGACATGAATTGTCTCGATTGTCACACGAAATTGACGCCTACCATAACGAGTGCATGGAAAAGCAGTGGCCATGGAAAACTGAATTATGGTTGCTATATGTGTCATGGAGATGGCGTTGTCAAATTTACTCCCAAACCGTCAAATGATGGCTGTAGTTCCTGTCATTCCGGAAATGCCGCGCATATTGAAAAATATAACCACATGAGTTGCTTTGACTGCCATAACGGTCACAGCCTTATTGTAGGTTAGGAGAAAGATTATGAAACAAGTAAATCGTCGTGAATTTTTAAAGACATCTGCAGCAGCAACCGCCGCAGCAGGAATTGGCGTGAGTTTATTCCCCGGTATGGCACTAGCAGATACTGGTTCTGATGGTATGACATGGCATAAATCCGTGTGCCGTTATTGCGGTGTGGGTTGTGGCATAATGATTGGTGAAAAAGATGGCCGTGTTAAGGCTGTCAAAGGCGATGCTAAAAATACGATTAACAAAGGTCACTTGTGTGTAAAAGCTTACTATTTACCCAAAGCTATTCACTCTAAAACCCGTCTGTTGAATCCTCTCGTTCGCAAAAACGGGGAGCTCGTACCAGCAAGTTGGGACGAAGCATTAGGCGTTGTGGCGAAGAATTTTAATAGTATTCGTAAAGCCCATGGTGGCGATGCATTGGCCTTCTATGGTTCAGGACAGGCTGAAACTGAAGAAACCTATATGGCCAACAAGCTTTTTAGAGGCTGTATCGGAACAAATAACGTGGAAGGTAATCCACGACTATGCATGGCTAGTGCCGTAGGTGGATACTTAAGCAGTCATGGTGCCGATGAACCAGCCGGTACCTATGACGATATAGAAAAAACCAATTTATTCATGTTGGTGGGATCCAATACTGCTGAAGCGCATCCAATCGTCTTTGAACGCATCATGCGTCATAAGAATAATAATCCGGATGTGAAGATCGTCATTATTGATCCACGCAAAACACCTACTGATCAGGTTGCTGATCTGCATTTATTTCCAAAGCCGGGCTTTGATTTACCCGTCTTTAACGCCATTTCTCAAGTTCTGATTGCAGAAGGCTATGCTGATGAAAAATTCATCAAAGCCCATACCTTCATGAAGACCAATAAGGGAGATAAAGTATCCTTTAAAGAGTACAAAAAATTCCTTGAGGATTATACACCTGAGAAAGCTTCAGTAATTAGTGGTGTACCTGCTGATGATATCATCAAGGCAGCTCGTATTTTTGGAAGAGCCAAAACTGCCATGTCAATGTGGTGTATGGGATTGAATCAGCGTCAACGGGGTGTCTGGTCCAATAACCTGGTAAATAACTGGCATCTGATTACCGGTAAGATTGGTGTGCCTGGCAGTGATGCATTTTCACTTACAGGTCAACCCAATGCTTGTGGTGGCGTACGTGAAGGTGGCGGTCTATGTCATATTCTGCCTGGTCACCGTGCTGTAGGCAATGCAACTCATCGGAAAGAAGTTGCAGATGTCTGGGGCGTTCCTGCAAATCGTATCCCACCCAAACCAGGTAAACATACCATAGCCATGTTTCAAGGTCTGAATGATACCGATATCCGTGGTATCTATATCATGTGTACAAATCCGGCACAGTCTCTTCCCAATGCTTCAAAATACTGGAAAGGACTGAAGGAACAATTTGTTGTTGTTGCTGAATCGTTCTACCCAACGATGACGACGAAGTATGCAGATGTTGTTCTTCCTGCAGCCTTCTGGTCTGAAAAAGAAGGTGTCTACGGCTGTACCGAACGTCGATCACAGCATATGGCCAAGGTCCTTGAGCCTGCAGGTGAAGCTGTTTGGGATGCCTTTATCCTACGTGATCTTGGGAAAAGAATGGGCTTTACAAAAGAGTTCGCTAAGTATAAGACAGCAGAGATCATCTGGGATGAGTATTGTAGTCTCACCAAGGGCAAGGACATGGATCTCATGGGTGCTACCTATGATCGTTTGAAAAAAGTCCGTGGCTTGACATGGCCGGTTCCCTCTGTTGATCACCCTGGAACCTATAAACGCTATACAGATGGTGATCCTATTTTTGATGCCCTTCCGGCTAGCAAGAAAATGGGTCGCCGCATGTACTTCTATGGTCCTAAAGCCAAAGAGGGGAAGGCAACGATCTGGTTGCGACCCCATGCCGATCCAGCTGAGCCACCTGATGCGGAATATCCCTATGCTTTAACGACAGGGCGTATTCTTGAACATTGGCATACACTGACAATGACGGGTTGTTCGCCGGAATTGAATCGTGCAGTACCGAAAGCCTACGCTGAGATACATCCTTCGGATGCTAAAAAGCTGGGTATTCAAAATCGGAAAGACTTGATTCTTACCACACGCCGTGGGGAGATGAGGATCGAAGCCCGTGTTATTGATCGACCAGCACCAGGCACTATTTTCGTGCCCTGGCATTGGGAAGAATGGCCCATTAATGTGCTTTGCAATGATGCTTTTGACCCTGGTTCAAAGGAACCAGAGTATAAAGTGGCTGCAGCAAAGGTTCGTAAGGCCTAATATCATCTTCCAAAGTACCAAGAGAACAACGTGTAAGTGGGGAACGATCCTGTTCCCCACTTCTCGTGGTAATTAGTATGAGCACATCTGTACCTCCAATGCTCTCGCGTGGAGAATTTCTGCGTAGTTTTTTTCAAAGCCCAGGGAGTAGTGCAGCCAAGTTGCGACCCATGTCTCCTCAGGTCTTATTACCCCCAGGGAGTAAAGGATGGACGCATTTCCTGGCAAATTGTGATCAATGCTACGCCTGTGTTTCAAAATGTCCCCACGAGGCCCTGCGCGTTGTTCGGGACAGCAATTCCAAACTTGAAGGTTATCCAGCTATTTATCCGACACTCATAAGTTGTGAAGGGTGCTGGGAGCAGGAATGTATCAAAGCCTGCCCAACCAATGCTTTAAGTTCAGAACCAAGCCTGACGCCATCCCAGGAACTTTTTATCGATGAAGATCTATGTCTTGCCTTTAATGGGCAATTCTGCACGACATGTGTAGGACGCTGCCCGCTTCAGGGTACGGCTCTGTTCCTCGATAAGGAAGGCAAACCAAAGCTAGATATGACTCACTGTACTGCTTGTGGCATTTGTATCAATGTATGCCCGGCACCTCAGCAAGCCATCCACATAAAAGAACAGGAGATAGTATGCCCATAGC
>Ga0307992_1000839_pt1 | contig 18878 bp, 17 predicted proteins | sample EllFjometagen133_FD_203162 | JGI IMG/M metagenome (GOLD analysis project Ga0307992, IMG submission 203162) | Marine microbial communities from Ellis Fjord, Antarctic Ocean - #133 | ecosystem: Environmental > Aquatic > Marine > Unclassified | place: Southern Ocean | collected 2014-10-08
ACTTGATTAAACAAAGATAATATAGTGAAGTTATTGCTGGATATTTTGTTTAAAAAAACAGCAACCATTTTGTCCACATGAAGAATACTAGCTAAAAAAAACAACCAATTTGTCTATTATACCAAATATCACGATAGGGTGGATAAATATTATCTTTAGAAACTTTTATACGATATTTTTCAGCTAGTTTTATTAGCTCATTAATTTCGTGTTTATCAGGATTTATTCCTTTATTCTTTTTGTTTAAGCAACTCAAAATTAACTCTCGCTCTTTTAGCACTTTATTGTTTTCATTTATAATTATGGGTCGCATAAAATCAAAAAAGGCTTTTTTCTTATCAAGTACATCAGAATAAACTTTGAAATCTGGCAAATCAGAATCAATGTCAATCTGAACAATGAATGTTTTTGGTCCGGAATTTATTGATTTTAATAAACTGTTGTTTCTCGAAATAGTATCATTTGAATTAGGTTCTGAATCTGAAAGTGGAGGTAATTTCACACTCTCGAAAAGGTTTTCATGCTCCTGTTCAATAGGTTTTTTGGTATGATTACAAGATGAAAACATAATTATTAAAAATGAGATAAGAAATAGTTTAATCGTGTTTAAAAATAATTTGATTTTTTTTTCTTGCATAAAATGAATTTGATGTCTTGTGTGCAAAAGTAAAGATTATTGCGTAAAAACATACTGAATAATATTAGCTCCCATTTTTAATGCTTTAAGTCGTGTTGCTTCAGAGTCGTGATGTACTTCCTGATCTTCCCATCCATCACCAAGATCACATTCATAAGTATAAAAGCAAACCACACGACCTTTATAAACTATTCCAAAACCTTGTGGTGCTTTTTTATCGTGTTCATGGATTTTTGGTAATCCTGTTTCGAAATTATATTTTTGATGATAAATGGGATGTTCAAATGGTAGTTCAATAAAGTTAAGTTCCGGAAAGACTTTTTTCATTTGCGGACGAATATATTTGTCTAGCCCATAATTATCATCAATATGTAAAAACCCACCTGCTATTAAATACTTTCTGAGGTTTGCTGCTTCATCATCAGAGAAAATTACATTTCCATGTCCTGTTAAATGAACAAAAGGATAATTGAAAATTTCACGACTTCCAACTTCAACAGTTGCATTTTCAGGATTAATATTTGTACATAAATTTGTGTTGCAAAATTTGATGAGGTTGAGTAGCGAAGTAGGATTTGCATACCAGTCGCCACCGCCATTGTATTTTAGCAAGGCAATTTCTACACCGCTGTTTTGCGAAAACAAGCTTGTAGTAAAAAACAAAAAAACAAATAGTAATATTTTTTCGATAATATTAATCATAAATCATTCGTTGATAAAATTAATAGAATGACAAGCCACAACTGCTGCTGTCTCTGTTCTTAAACGACTCTCTCCTAAACTTATTGGAATAAAACCTTTTTCTTTTGCAATTTGAATTTCTTTTTTACTAAAGTCTCCTTCAGGTCCAATTAAAATTAAAACATCTTTTCCTTTCGGATAAACAGTTTTTAAAAGCTTGGGATTATCTTCACAGAAACCAACATATTTTTCTCCTGCAAAATCAATATTAATAAATTTTTTAAAGTTTTGCACTTCATTTAAAATAGGGTGATAAGCTTTTAGCGATTGTTTCAAAGCAGCTGTGATAACTTTTGTCAGTCTTTCAGGCTTAATAATTTTCCTTTCGGAATGTTCGGAAATTATTGGAGTAATTTCGTCAACACCAATTTCGGTTGCTTTTTCCAAAAACCATTCAAAGCGACTGATGTTTTTTGTCGGAGCTACTGCCATGTGAATTTTTACATCAGGCTTTTTGTATTCTTTTTGTATGTCGATAACTCTGACTGTACATTTTTTAGGATTATCCTCAATCAATTTACATTTAAATAAATTCCCCTTTCCGTCTGTAAGAAAAATCTCATCACCAGTTTTTAACCTCAAAACTTTAATGCAATGCCTTGACTCTTCCTGGTCGAGAATATAAATTTCTGAATTTATTTTTGGTGTGTAGAATAGATTCATTGACTTTTTTTGGTAAAAATATAAAAAAGCCTGTTCAAATAATATGAACAGGCTCAGTTTTAATTTCGATGAAACTTATTTTATCAAAACTTTTCTTACTTCAGTAGATTTATCAGTACTGATTTCAACAAAATAAATTCCTTTTGCCTGATTAGAAAGATCAAGTTGTTTTACAAAAGAGTTTTTAGTAGCACTAAAGCTTTCTGAAAATATTATCTGCCCATGAGTATTCCTTATTTTCATATTAATTTTTCCCGTTATATTTTTCCCGGAAATATTAAATATTCCTGTGGAAGGATTTGGAAGAATATTAAGCTGAATATCATCATCTGATATTTCTGGAATATCAACAGTATTAGCAATTAAAATATTATCAATGTACATGTTGTTTCCAAAATTACAGTACGATTCGAACATGATTTTAACATTTGCTGAACCAATCCAATTTGTAAGATCTATAATATTACAAGTACTTCCATATCCTTCGCCACACCAATCTTCACTACTTTCAGGGGCAAAGAAGGAAGTTGTTGTAGGACTTGTTGCAAAAACTCCTGTTCCGTCAGGTCCGTTTGCAAAAATTCGTGTCCAGCTTTCGCCACAATCATCAGAAATATAAACTATCAGTGAATCTTTTTGATTATGCCTTTGAGCATAAGCATGGTCAAATTCAAGATTAAGATTTGTAAAACCTGAGAAATTCAATGCAGGACTAATCATTCTGTCTCTTTGACCTATTGCAAAATAATCAATAATATTCATCCATGCAGCTTTATCTCCGGGAGTCGATCCGACAACTGTTGTAATATCCCATGTTACTGATTCATCAGGATTTTCTATTGTCCACCCTTTATCTTTAAGGCTACTTGCTTCAAAATCTTCGCTAAATGGTAATGTTAATCCGCCTGACAAAATATAGTCTGTTTTAGTTAAAGTATTGTTGCCAACTGCATTAGTAGTTGTAAGAGAAACGGAGTAAACTCCCAGTTCAAATATAACTTCAGGGTTTTGAGAATTTGCTGTTGTATTATTAACAAATATTGCAGTTTCAGGAGAGAAACTCCATTCCCATGTATTCGGACAGTAAAGAGATTGATCAGTAAATTCAACCTTTTGATTGCTACATGTTGCTGTATCATTTGTTGAAAAATCTGTTGCAGGGTTCAGACTTGAACTTACTGAAATATAGCCTTCTTTTAGGAGAGTATTGCTTCCAAGACTATTTGTTACAGCCAATTGTACATCATAGATTCCTTCAGTATTGTAAACAATGTTTGTTGGATTTTCTTCTGAAGATGTTGAAGGTGTTCCTCCTTCAAAAGTCCATTCATAAGAATCAGGAGGACCTTGTGATAAACTTGTAAAATTAATACTACATTCGATAGGGATAGTAATTTGATCGGCTTCGAAATCAGCAAGAGGAGGATTGAGTTGCAAACTCGATTCCCATAATCCTCTGCCAAAAGTTCCTGCTCTTATCAATTGTTCATCAAATTGTATTTCAAGTTCGTTTACAATTACATTTGGCAGTTCATTCATATATGAAGTCCATTCAGTTAAGTTATCATCAATATAATAAATACCTACATCCATTCCAACATATAAAGAATTAAAATTTCCGCTGTAAAAAGCTACACAGTTTGCCGGAATGTTAGGAAGATTTGATGAGTAATTTGTCCATGTATCACCTGCATTTTCTGAAATATAAACTTTCTCGCCATCAGTATATCCTGATAAACTAACAGCAATTATTTCAGGATTTTCAGGGTGTATTGCTATATATGTTATGTGATTATCTGGTAATCCGTTTGAAATATTTGCCCAACTGCTTCCACCATTTTTTGTTCTATATATTTTATCACTTTCTGATGTATAAAGATAATCCGGATTGGATTCTGCTATTGCAAGATTATTTAGGTTACCAAGATTCAGATTTGAAATAGTTGTCCAGCTATTCATTCCATTTGTGGTTTTTCGAACTTCTGAAGATCCGACAAATAAAGTTTCATTATCAGTTGGATGAATAACAAAAGGAGTAACCCAGTTACCTCCACCGGGTTGTGTTATGTTTACACCTCCATTATTTCCTCCTGTTGTGGATTTATAAAAAGAACCAAATTGTGACGTTCCATAAACTATGTCACTGTTTGTGTAATCAACAACACATTCCATTCCGTCAGCGCCGAGCCATTCGTGCCAGTGATCAGTTGAATATACACTTGTTCCATTATCTTGAGAGCCACCTAAAATTTTATAAGGATCATTTTTTGATGTACCAATTTTGTAAAACTGCCTGATACAAATGCCTTCAGTTAAGTTTGTCCATGTTGAAGCACCATCAGTTGATTTACAAATAAGTCCATCGCTTCCGACATAAAGAGTGCTTCCGAAAAATACCATTTCATGAATATCGCAATGAGTGTATCCTATTGGATTTTCCCATGTCCAGTCTGTGGTTTTTGTCCATGTTAAAGCACCATTTGTTGATTTCCATGTGTTTATCTCGCCAAGATGAACTTCTTCTGCATTTTCATGAGAAACGCAGAGCGCCAGATCGTACCAAGATTGACTTCCCTGGTTAGGTTGAGTTGATCGTAATGTGAAAGAATCACCACAATCTTCTGAACGGTAAATTCCGCTAGCGGAAGAAAAAAAGTAAACATAATTTGGATTATCTTCGGTAACTGCTATCTGTACTCGACTTGAATTTGACATGCCTGTTGTTTCAGTGAAGTTATTTCCACCATTTGCAGATTTATAAAATTTCATAGTTGATGCATAAATTGTGTTTGGATCATCTGGTTTAAACTCCAAATCATCAATATCTCCGGTTAAAACAGAAGACCATGAATCACCGGCATTAGTGGTTCTAAATAATCCATTAGTTGTTGCGGCAAATAAAATATCTGGATTGATAGGATTGATAAGTAATTTTGCGATAGTTCTATTTTGATAGATTGACCAATCCATTCCGGTTGTATTCCATGTTTGACCACCGTCTATTGATTTTAAAACTCCTATACTGTAATTATCAGAATGGTCATTATCACCTGTTCCGATGTAAATTATATCAGTGTTGCTTGGGTCTATAGCAATTGCAGATACTCCCAAAACAGGTTGATTGTCGGTAAGCGGTGTCCAGTTTCCACCTTCATCGGTTGTTTTCCATAATCCACCTGATGGTGAACCGATATAAATGGTTTGAGGATTGCCGGGTTCACGTAAAATAACATTTATTCGTCCGAGACCTGGGTTCCAATGCCCAGTAACGTTTAATGAAGTGCTTGGTCCTAAAGGAATCCAGTCATTTCTGTTATCTTTATTTTCTGCAGGAAAATTTCTGTTAAATTTTGAAATTTCATTCCATACCTGAGCATGATTGATACGATTACCTGTGGGATAAACACGTTGTTCTGTGAAATATTCCCATCGTTTGTATTGTTTCCAACCACTTCCTTTTCTTTTAGGATGAGTTTCGAAATATTTATTTGCTGATTCTTGAACATCGTAAAAGTTAACGTTCAGGTCTTTCATCATTTTAACCCACTCGGGTGTTGAATTTTCGTCTTGTGTTTTAAATGAATTCTGTGCAAAATCTGCATTTGAAAACAAAAAAATCGAAATAAATAAAGTTATTATTGATTTAGTTAAATACATGATTTATAGTTTATAATGATTAGTCACTTATTTTTTTGGCAAAGTTAATGCTTTTACCATGAACTAATGACAACTAAACAAGGAATATAGTTGTATGAAGAATTTTAAGATTTTTTTATAGAATGATTACTATTGCATAATAAATAAATCATATAATTAACACGAATGGTAGGTTATATACAGTAATAATACACGGTTGTGCATTATTACTGTCGTAATTTTATAAAGTACAAATTTGTATGTCTTATTTTATGTAGTAAACGAAATAATTTTTACCAACTGCCGCCGGCACCACCACCGCCGAAACTTCCGCCACCAAAACCGCCAAAGCCACCTCCACCACCGAATCCTCCTGATCCGGAAGAAAAATTATTCCAGCTTCCGTGTGAGCTTCCACCTAAACTGCTTCCAAGCCATAATGCTGTCCAGAAAGGAATGCTTGTCCCCACAGAATGACTTCTTGCTCTGCTGCCTCTCATAAAAACATAAACTATAATGAGTATTATAAATGGTAAAATCTTACCAATAGGTTTGCCCTGAGATTTTGTTTTAACGTATTCGTCAGAAGAAAATTCTCCGGCAGCTAATGGTATTAAAACAGAGCAAGCCTTGTTTATACCACCATAATAATCTCCATTTTTGAAATAAGGAATCATTTCGTTTTCAACAATCAGTTTAGTGGTAGCATCAGGAATTGCACCTTCAAGTCCATATCCTGGAGCAATAAATGCTTCTCCTTTTTCTCTTGAAGTTTTTGGTTTAACCAAAATTACGATTCCATTATTAAATTCCTTTTGTCCTACTTTCCATTGTTCCCCTATAGAAAAAGCAAAATCGGATGGAGCTAATCCATTTAATGATTTTACAAGTACAACGGTAATTTGATTTGATGTTTGATTGTTAAATTGTACTAGATTTCTCTCAAGCTGATTGATTTGATTGATGTTTAAAGTTCCGGTAAAATCATTCACCAAACGCGGTGGGGTAGGACGTTCCGGGATCTCTTGAGAAAATAATTGAGGGACACTTACAATTAGGATTAAACTTAAAAATAATATTCTGAAATTAATTTTTTTCATCTGTTTTAGTTTTTTCCAAATGATATTTCATTTGATAATTCGTTAATATCGTCACTATGGTAAGGAAAGTGTTTTTTGAGTTTTACTCCTGCCATCGAAATTCCTTCAATTAATCCTTCGGTAAAATGTTCTTCTTTGAAATGTTCAAGCATTTTTTGTTTAATATCATCCCAAAAATTTTCAGAAACTGATGCATTTATTCCTTTATCTCCAAGAATAGCAAATTTCTTATTTTTTATAGAAAGATAAAATAAAACACCATTTCGGAGTTCAGTTTTCTGCATTTTTAGTTTTTCGAAAATAAATGCTGCTCTGTCAAGTACTTCTCCTTTACAAGTGTGTTCAATATGAATTCTTACTTCACCGGAAGTATCAAGTTCGGCTTTTAGAATAGCTTTTTTGATCTCTTCTTGTTGTAGATTGCTGAAAAAACTTTTTGCTGATTTTGCCATGATCTAATGGTTTATTTTGGTTACACTGTTATATTAGTAAAAATGCGTAAATGATAAAATGCGTAAATGATTAAATAAAAAAAATAGTTTTATAAATTTTCACTTAAAATCCTGACTTATTTTTAATAACATAAAAACAATTAAAACTCAACAGTTGGAACAACATCAGCTCCTTTTGCTGCTTCGAAATATGGTTTAGCATCGAAACCAAACATGTTTGCATAAATATTTTTAGGGAATTTTTTTATGTAAACATTATAAGTTTTTGTTGCTTCGTTAAACTTTTTACGTTCAACTGCAATTCTATTTTCAGTTCCTTCCAGTTGAGCTTGTAACTCAAGGAAATTTTGATTAGCTTTAAGATCAGGATATTTTTCAACTACAACCATTAATTTAGAAAGTGCTGATTGTAATCCTGCTTGTGCCTGTTGAAATTGTTGCATAGAAGCAGCAGTTAAATTTCCAGGATTAATGTTTACTGAAGTTGCTTTTGCTCTTGCTTCAATTACCTCAGTAAAAGTTTGCTTTTCGTGCTGTGCGTAGCCTTTTACTGTGTTAACCAGATTTGGGATAAGGTCAGCACGACGTTGATAAACGTTTTCAACTTGCGACCATTTTTCGCCAACAGTTTCATTATAAGTTATCATTGTATTATACGATCCTTTAAAAGAGCTATATATCAATATTACCGCCAGTACAATGACAGCTATTATTATCCATTTCTTTTTCATGATTATTATTTTTTTTTGTTTAATATTTTGCTAAGGTATAAAAAGAAAATAAATTATAAAACAATTAACACAGCCCTCTTCAAAATTTATTGAATCGTGAAGAGGGGGTTACAATCTTCACCCTCCCTAATCCCTGTAACTATCTGGAGGGCTGTTTATGTTCTGTTAATCAAAAGTTTGTGCATAATTCATTTAGTACCACCTATTTTATTATACTAACACTTCTCTTAATAAAATTAGTAAGTTTTTCTCCTTTTAGGAGATTTTGAGAAAGCAGTGCCAGATCATAAATCTGTTTTACAATTTCGTTTTGCTTTTCTTCTTTTTCCTCGTCAAGTATTTTCCCTGATAAAAGATTATTTGTATTCACAACTAGATTATAAGATTCCGGCATATCACCCATAAAAGCCATTCCACCGCCACCACCAAGAGCTTGCATGTCTTTCATTCGTCTCATAAATTCGTTTTGTGTTATCATAAAAGGAAGGTCGTTTTCGCTGAGGTTTTCAAAAGTAACTGTAAACTTTTTCTTGTCAATATTTTTTTCAATAATCTCTTTCAAACTTTCTTTTTGCTTGTCATCTAATTTAGATGGAATTTCTTCATCTTTTTTTATCAGTTTGTCAATTGTGTCAGCATCAACTCTTGTGAAAGACGAATCAGACATTTTTTGTTCAACTGAATTGACAAAGTGATTGTCGAGAACACCATCCATTACCAATACATCATAACCTCTTTCTTTTGCTGATTGAATGTAACTGTGCTGTGCATCAACATCGCTTGAATAAAGGTGTACAATTTTTTTGTCTTTATCAGTTTGGTTTTCTTTGATATGATTTTTGTATTCTTCTAAAGTGAAATATTTTCCTTCAGTGTTTTTTACAAGGCAAAATTTCTCGGCTTTTTCATTGAATTTTGGTTCAGAAATCATTCCGTATTCAATAAATACTTTAATATCGTCCCATTTCTTTTCAAAATTTTCTCTGTCATTTTTGTAGAGTTCTTCAAGCTTATCAGCAACTTTTTTAGTTATGTAATTTGATATTTTTTTAACATTAGAATCGCTTTGTAAGTACGATCTTGAAACATTAAGAGGAATATCAGGAGAATCGATTACACCATGTAAAAGTGTTAAAAATTCAGGAACAATTCCTTCCACTGAATCAGTAATAAAAACCTGATTGCTGTATAATTGTATTTTATCTTTCTGAACTTCAATATTTTTCTTCACTTTAGGGAAATATAAAATCCCTGTAAGATTAAATGGATAATCAACATTCAGATGGATTTGGAAAAGAGGCTCTTCAAAAGTCATTGGATATAACTCATGATAGAATTTTTTGTAATCCTCGTCCTTACATTCGCTTGGAGTTTTTTTCCATAAAGGATCTGTATTGTTGATTACTCTTGGTTTTTCAACTTCTTTGGTTTTAGGCTTTCCGTCTTTATCTTTTTTGCCTTCAATTTCTTCAGTAACTTTTTCGTTACCAAATTGAATTGGAACAGGAAGGAATTTGCTGTATTTTTTCAATAACTCAAGAATGCGATATTCTTCAAGAAATTCTTTTGATTCTTTTTCAATATGAAGAACGATTTCTGTGCCTCTTTCTTGTACATCAACTTCTTCGAGAGTATAATCAGGGCTTCCGTCACAACTCCATTTTACAGCTTTTGTTTTGCCACCTTTTTTGTATGTTTTAGTTGTAAGTTCCACTTTTTCAGAAACTATAAATGCAGAATAAAAGCCAAGTCCGAAATGACCAATTATGGCATTAGTCTCAGCTTCGCTTTTAGTTTTAAATTTCTTTACAAATTCTTCCGCACTTGAAAAAGCTATCTCAGTAATATATTTCTGAACTTCATCTTCAGTCATTCCAATACCACGGTCGCGGATTGTTAAAGTTTTTTTCTTTTTGTCTAATTCAACATGAATTGTTAAATCTCCCAACTCTCCTGTATACTTTCCTACTGAAACTAAGGTTTTTAGTTTTTGTGTGGCATCAACCGCATTAGAAACTAATTCTCTTAAAAATATTTCGTGATCTGAATATAAAAACTTTTTTATGATCGGAAAAATATTTTCCGTTTGTACGTTGATTTTTCCTTTTTGCATTTTTTCCTTTTTATTGATTTATTCTTAATTGTATTTTCATGATTTTACAAAGCTTGTGCCATTGAAATTATTCTGCCAAAATGACTGATAAAATATGCAGATAAAAGAATTTGTACCTTTGCAAAAAATTAAAAAAATGACTGAAATAATAAATAATTTTATATCAAAAATAAATTCATCACTTAATAATAAAGAGTTTGTAAAACTTACCCTTGGAAAAATATCTGATAAAAATGCAAAACTGAAAAATATTTATGTTCGCCTGATAGAAGTAAAAGAAGGTAAAATGTTGTCCTTTACATATAGAAATAAAACTAACGATTTTGTTAAAAATTATTCTTTCGAAGATGCTCTGAAAGAAATTGAAAAATATCTTGGCAATGAATTTTTAAGTGCAAACTTATTTTCTACAACTTTTGATGCAGAATTAATTTTCAATAAAAAAAGAAAAGCTGCAATAAGAACGAAAAAACCAACTTTTACTGATCTTTCGGAAGTTAGTCATGACAAAATTAAGAAGCGTATTTTAACAACTGACAATAATATTTATCTTCAAAAACTTGGAATTATAAATAAAGAGTGGAAAATAATTCCTGGTATGAATGATAAATTTAAACAGATAAATAAATATATTGAGGTTTTCGAAAATCTGATAAAACAAGTAAAGTTTACTGAAAAGATTAAAATTGCAGATATGGGCTCCGGCAAAGGATACCTTACTTTTACTCTTTATGATTATCTGAAAAATAATCTTAAAATTAATGCTGAAATTACAGGAGTAGATTTAAGAAAAGACCTTGTTGAAAAATGTAATTCAATTGCCAAAGACTGTAATTTCGATGATTTGGATTTTGTGGAAGGAAATATTAAAGGTTTTGAAAAAAGAGATATCGACATCTTAATTGCCCTTCATGCCTGCGATACAGCAACCGATGAAGCTATTTTTAAAGGCCTTGAGTCTAATGCTTCAATAATTGTAGTTGCTCCGTGTTGTCATAAACAAATACGAAAACAAATGAAACAAAATATTGCTGATGAACCTATCATAAATTATGGAATTATGCTTGAACGTCAAGCAGAAATGATTACTGATACTATCAGAGCTCTGATTCTGGAATCATATGCATATAAAACTAATGTTTTTGAATTTATTTCCACTGAACATACTCCAAAAAATATTATGATTACAGCATGTAAAACCGATGCAAATATTAATAAAGAAGAAATTTTTGAGAAAATCAGAAAATTAAAATCACAATATAATATTGAGTATCATCAATTGGAAAATTTTTTGGGTATTGAAATTTAGTTTATAAAAGAAATTTTATATGACGGGAACACTAATAAACGTAGCAACAGTTTTAATTGGGAGTATTATTGGCATAATAATACATTCGAAAATGCCCAAAAGATTTGTTACTGTTGTATTTCAGGCAATAGCTCTGTTTACAGTATTTCTTGGTTTTTCGATGGCTCTGAAAACATCGAATTTTATTTTAATAGTATTGAGCCTTGTTATTGGTTCGGTGATTGGCGAATTACTAAATCTTGAAAGTAGTATTGATAAATTTGGCAATTTTCTAAAGAAAAAAATTCGTACTAAAAGCGAAAAATTTTCTGAAGGTTTTACTACTGCTTTTCTTTTGTATTGCATGGGTTCTATGACTATTGTTGGTGCAATTGAAGAAGGCTTGGGTGGAGATAATGAATTGTTATTAATAAAATCATTAATGGACGGAGTTTCTTCTATTGCTCTAGCATCGGCACTTGGTATTGGAGTTGCTTTTTCAGTTATTCCTTTATTGATTTATCAGGGTGGCATTACTTTATTTGCGGCTTATCTTGGCGATTTTTTTACAACAATTATGATTGATGAATTAACTGCTGTGGGTGGAATTTTAATGATTGGGCTTGGAATCTCAATTCTGGAAATAAAAAAAATAAAAGTTATCAATATGATACCTTCATTGATAATTATCGTGATTTTAGTTTATATTTTTCTTGATTAGAAAAAAACTTTGACTATATTTGTCAAAACAATATTTTCAAAAATGCAAAACATTGGAGAATTAATACGCTCACTAAGAGAAAAAGAAGGATATCCTTTGCGGAAAGTTGCCGCCTTTTTGGATATTGACCAAGCAATATTAAGCAAAATTGAACGAGGACAAAGAAAGATTACAAAAAAACAAGTAATAAAACTGGCCGACTTTTTTAATTACAACGAAAAGGAAATGATAATTACTTTTTTAAGCGACCAGATTATTTATGAAGTTGGTAACGAAGACTATGCTAAAGAAGCTTTAAAAGTTGCTGAAGAAAAGATAGAATATTTATCAAAATCAAAATTAAGCCATTCAAAGATAATTGAAAAAATGCAAAATTATTTTATTCATGACAAAAATATATTAAAGGCGTGGTTGTTTGGTTCGTTTGCCAGAGGCGAAGACGATTATAAAAGTGATATTGATTTAATGATTCATGTAACCGAAGATTCAAAGTTTTCCCTTTTTGATTTAGCCGAAATACAATATCAGTTGGAAAAAAATATTCCATATAAAATTGATGTGGTTATGAAAGGTGGTATAAAACATCAAATTATGGATAGAATTAAACCTGATTTAAAATTAATATATGAGAGATAGTTCCATTACAAATAAAGAACGCTTACAGCATATTCTTGAAGCTATTTCTAAAATAAATGACTTTATTGATAGGCAATCGAAAGAAAGTTTTTTAAATAGTGATATTTTACAAAATGCTACTCTGTTTCAGTTTGCAATAATTGGAGAAGCAGTAGTTAATATTGATAGGGAGTTACTAAATAAATATCCTTACCCATGGCACAATATTAGGTCGTTTAGAAATTTTATTTTACACGAATATCATGCAATAGAAATTTGGATTGTTTGGGAGACTGCAAAAAATGATTTACCCAAATTGAAACAAATTATAGAAACAATTTTGAAAGATGAATGGGGTAATAAAATCAATTAAATATTTGAGTAAGCTTGCGAATAAATAAGCATATCACAGTTTGCGCTCGTTAATATAACAAGTTCCTTCTAATATATCGTTTATAGAAACAACTAACGCATTCAAAAAAATATTTCAATCAACCAAAAGCAATTTCATCAATAATTTCAAAAATATTTCATAATTTAGCACAAAATTTTAAATATACTAATAATATAAAAATATATAAAAATGGAAAGTATTGACTGGGGTAATTTACCCTTCGGCTATTTCAAAACCGATTACAATGTTCGTTGTTATTGGAAAAACGGAGAATGGGGAAAGTTAGAAATTTCCTCCTCCGAATATGTAAATCTTCATATGGCGGCTACTTGTCTTCATTACGGACAAGAAGCTTTTGAAGGTATGAAAGCTTTTAGAGGAAAAGATGACAAGATTCGTCTTTTCAGGTGGGAAGAAAATGCAAAGAGAATGCAAAATTCTGCTGATGGAATTATGATGGCAAAAGTTCCGGAAGAATTATTTATTGAAGCAATAACCACTGTTGTTAAATTGAATGAAAAATATATCCCTCCTTATGGAACAGGTGCATCTTTATATGTTCGTCCATTATTAATTGGATCCGGTCCTCAGGTTGGTGTAAAACCAGCTGAAGAGTACATGTTTATGATATTTGTTGGTCCTGTTGGTCCTTATTTTAAAGAAGGATTCAAACCTGTAAATATTCAACTTGTCAGAGATTATGATCGTGCTGCACCTCAGGGAACAGGACATATTAAAGTTGGTGGAAATTATGCAGCTAGCTTACAACCCGCAATCAGAGCAAAGAAAGATGGATTTGCCTCAATACTATTTCTTGATGCAAAAGAAAATAAATATATTGACGAAGCCGGTCCTGCCAACTTCTTCGGAATTAAAAATAATACTTATATTACTCCGAAATCTCCAACTATTCTTCCTTCAATTACAAATAAAAGTCTTGAGCAAATAGCAATTGATTTAGGACTGAAAGTGGAAAGGAGACCGGTACCTATTGAAGAACTCGAAACTTTTGATGAAGCCGGAGCTTGCGGTACAGCTGCAATTATTTCCCCAATTGGAAAAATTGTTGATCAAAAAACAGCTAAAGTTTATGAATATACTAAAGATGTTGCCGGACCTATTTCTACAAAATTATACGAAACTCTGAGAGGAATTCAGGAGGGAGTGCTTCCTGATACACATAATTGGAATCATATTATTGAATAAATGATCTAATGATCTAATGCTTAAATGCGAAAATGATTAAATATGGTTGCTAACTTATTAAAGTTGGCAACCTTTTTTTTAAATCAAAAATCGGTGTTCGGTAATCGATATTCGTTATTCTGAAGTGCCTAATCCCGAAAGCTTTCGGGATAAAGTGCCTAAAGTTATTTGACTTACAAACAAAAAATAAGGTTGCTGAATTTTTTTGGTTGGTAACCTTTTTTTTATAAAATCAAAAATCGGGGTTCGTTAATCAATATTCGATATTCAATTTTTTTATCAGGTCTTTAAAGCTTAGTCATCTTATTATTTTTTAGATATTATTTTCTTTCAAAAGTTCATCCATTTGAACTTTTAATTTCAAAGCATTTTTGCGTGCTTTTTCTGCAAAGTCTTTTCCTTTTGAAGCAAAAATAATTCCTCTCGAAGAATTAACAATAAGTCCGCATTTATCGTTAAAACCATATTTTGCAACTTCCTGTAAACTTCCGCCCTGAGCACCAACTCCGGGAACTAAAAGAAAATGATCCGGGATAATTTTTCGAATATCCTCAAGCATTTCTGCTTTAGTAGCTCCAACAACATACATCATATTTTCTTTTGAACCCCATTTTGATGAACGTAAAATAACATCTTCAAAAAACTTATTTTTAGTTTCTTTATCTTCTAAAAACTGAAAATCAAAAGCTCCTTTATTTGAAGTCAGAGCCAATAAGATAACCCACTTTTCGTCGAAAGACAAAAACGGAGAAACTGAATCTTCGCCCATATAAGGTGCAACAGTTATAGAATCAAAATTATGTTTTTCGAAAAATGCTTTTGCATATTGTTTTGATGTATTTCCTATATCACCGCGCTTTGCATCAGCAATAGTAAAAATCTCTTTTTTAAAATTATTTAGATAATCGATTGTTTTTTCGAGGCTTTTCCAACCCTCTGTTCCACGACTTTCGTAGAATGCAATATTGGGTTTATAAGCTATTGCCAGATCATGCGTTGCATCAATAATTTGTTTGTTAAACTCAAAAACAGGATCACTCTCGGAAAGTAAATGTTCAGGAATTTTAGTAATATCGCTATCCAAACCTATACATAAAAATGATCTTTTGTTTTTGATGTTTTGGAATAGTTCTTCTCTTGTCATATAATTAATTTTTTTATTCTTAATTTATAATGCATTCTCAAATCATCCAAAAAACCAAAAATCTTCAATTATACTAATTCTTAACAATTTTGCAATTCTGTTCCGTACAAGTATAACATTATTATTCCTTCAGCTCTGCTTTCAACCTTTCAGCATTCTCAGCCATTTGCAATTTATCAATTAATTCTTGAATGTCACCATCAATAACTCCGTGAAGATTATATGCTGTGAAGTTAATTCTATGGTCAGTAACTCTACCTTGAGGCCAGTTGTAAGTTCTGATTTTTGCAGACCTGTCGCCTGAAGAAACCATAGTTTTCCTTTTTTTGGAAATTTCGTCAAGATATTTTTGGTGCTCAAGTTCGTAGAGTCTGGTTCTAAGAACTTTCATTGCTTTATCAAGGTTTTTTATTTGTGATTTTTCATCCTGACAGGTAACAACAATTCCTGAAGGTTCGTGAGTTAGCCTGATGGCAGAGTAAGTTGTGTTTACAGATTGCCCTCCGGGGCCAGAAGAACAATAAGTATCTTTTCTAACATCTTCCGGTTTTATTTCAATGTCAAATTCATCAGCTTCAGGAAGAATAGCCACCGAGGCAGCAGAAGTATGAACACGTCCCTGGGTTTCGGTTTTTGGTACACGCTGAACACGATGAACTCCTGATTCATATTTCATTTCACCATAAGCTCCATTACCAATTACATTAAAAACAATTTCTTTAAATCCACCAGCAGTACCTTCTGTATTACTCACTCCTTCGACTTTCCATTTTTTTGTTTCACAGAATTTCAGATACATCCTGTAAAGATCACCTGCAAAAATACTGGCTTCATCTCCTCCTGTTCCTGCTCTTATCTCTACAATAGCATTTTTTCCATCCTCTGGATCTTTAGGAATAAGTATAATCCTGATATCTTCTTCTAATTTTTTCTGAGAAGCAATCAGTTCATTAAGCTCTTCTTTTGCCATCTCACGAAATTCTTCATCTTTCTCTGTCTTGAGTATTTGTTTTGTAGAATCAATATTATCAATTACATTTTTATAGGTTTCATAAATCTCAACAACGGGTTCCAATTCTTTATAATCTTTACTGAGTTGTATAAAACGCTTCCTGTTGGAAATCGACTTTGGATTAGTCATTTCCAATTTTAAATCTTCAAATCGTTGTTTAATTGCTGCAAGCTTGTCTAACATATTATTGTCGTTTTTTTTCAGCTTGCAAAGGTACTATTTAATTTGAAAATTTATTAATTTGAAAATTTGTTAATTTGAAAATCCATACGGACTTTTTTCAGTCGTTTGTTGATTTGAAAATTTGAAGGTTGCCTTGGTGAATTAATAATTGAAATACATTATAATTCTAAAAATTTTATTATTTTGTTGAAAAATGTTGAAATTATTAAAAAGCAGGAAATCAGATTTCTAAGAAATGAATCTTTTAAAATCCAATAAATTATCGCTGTTTATTTTAAGTATTCTGTTGTTAATTTTTAATCTTTCATTAAAATTAAACGGGCAAAATATTAATTGCGATTATATTATTGATAGTGCTTTACTTTATGTTGATGCAAATGGTTTAAATATTGAACCCGGGGATACTATCTGCCTCGAATGTGGTCATAAACCTTATTTTCAGTTGAAAAATTTCCAGGGTGATTCACTAAATTATTTGACTATAATAAATTATGGCGGACAAGTTGAAATTCAAAATGATTCGTTTTATGGGTTTGTAGTTAATAATTCAAAATTCTTTAAACTAACAGGTTCAGGAGATGAAACTTTTGAATATGGGATAAAAATATCAGGAACTGGAGAAGGAGCAAGTGGTTTAAGTTTGGATAATTTAAGTTCAGATTTCGAAGTTGAAAAGATTGAAGTTTGTCATACAGGTTTCGCCGGAATTATGAGTAAAACCGATCCTCGTTGCGACCGTACCTCAAACCGTGGATATTTTACACAGCGAAATACTGTTTTTCACGACAATTATATTCATCATACCGGAGGTGAAGGTTTTTATATTGGTCATTCTTTTTATAATGGCTGGCCTACAGTTTGCGATAGTTTTGCAGATACTTTATTTCCGCATGATGTTGTTAATCTGAGAGTTTATAATAATATTGTTGACAGCACAAATTATGATGGAATTCAAATTGATTGTGCTGTTGAAGATTGCGAAGTTTATGATAATACTATTACAAATTACGGTCAGGCTGATAATGCTTATGGTTTGTATTACGGAATGACAGGAATTGTAGTAGGAGGGGGCAGCACTGGAAAATATTATAATAACCTGATTAGCGATGGAAAAGGAAGTGGCTTTTTTGTTTTTGGACTTGGCGATGTATATATTTTTAATAATCTGATAATTAAACCGGGAAGGTCTTCCTCATTAACTTCCGGTCCTCCGGATCATCATCATCCTTACGGGATTTTTTGTGATGACAGGACAACAGTACCCGGAAAATCTTTTAATTTTATTAATAATACAATCGTCAGCCCGAGAGATATCGGAATAAGAATTTGGTCTCTTGAAAGTTCAGACAACCGTATTTATAATAATTTTATTCTTGATCCGGGTGTAAAAAACTGGAATATTCCACGAGCTTTTATCGATGTAATTGCTCCTGATGGTATTGCTGATACCATTTCTGCAAACAATCATTTAGATTCTACAGCATACAGTTCTAACGAAAATCCTTATTTTATTAATACAGATTCCGGTAATTATCATTTAAAACCAGGCTCTGTTTTGATTGATGCAGCAATTGCAGTGGATACTATTCAAAATATTGATTTCGATCTTGATGATTTTCCACGTCCAATCGGAAATTCTTTTGATATTGGTGTTTATGAATACCCTCTTATTCCTGATACTTTGAGTATAATTCCTGATACTGCTGTCAGATGTCAAAATGATAATGTCTCTTTTTTTTAAGCATTTCTAATCCTGATTTTTATACTTATCAATGGCTGAAAAATGGAAATATTATTTGCAATGCTAATGACACAATTCTCGCTTTTTCTTCTCTTATTTTAAGTGATTCAGGAAAATATTCTGTTATTGTGAATAACTCTTATGAAGTTGATACAAGTGCAGAATCAATTTTAACAATTGATCTCTGTACCGGAATTCAGGATATTTTACAAAAACCTCAAATCAATATCTACCCAAATCCTTCAAGTAATTCAATTATTCTGACAACTAATAACATTAATTCAAAAGCAAAAATCAATATTTATGATCTTCTTGGAAAAATAGTTTATTCAGAAAAAATAGATTTCTCATCTGAAAATCAATCATGTAAAATTGGGTATAATAGACAAATTGGTTGTTTTTTTTAGCTAGTATTCTTCATGTGGACAAAATGGTTGCTGTTTTTTTAAACAAAATATCCAGCAATAACTTCACTATATTATCTTTGTTTAATCAAGTTAA
>Ga0307992_1000840_pt1 | contig 18854 bp, 23 predicted proteins | sample EllFjometagen133_FD_203162 | JGI IMG/M metagenome (GOLD analysis project Ga0307992, IMG submission 203162) | Marine microbial communities from Ellis Fjord, Antarctic Ocean - #133 | ecosystem: Environmental > Aquatic > Marine > Unclassified | place: Southern Ocean | collected 2014-10-08
CAATTTTAAGTTGACAGAAACAAATATTAATTATATTATAGTATAATTCGTTTTTTAAAATAAATAATAACTAAAAAAAGAGAATCATGAAGAATTTTTTGTTTCTAGTATTTGTTTTTTTATCAAGTTTTCTTAGTGCTCAAACAGACACTGTTTCAGTGTCTGGTGAAATTACCCTAACTATTAACTATTCCCGTACTTTACAAGAAATGATTGATGCCGGTAACTATGACTGGGTAGATAATTATTTTACAGAAAAAGGCTCTTTGTTGTTAGATAGTATTGGAAGTAGTGAAGCGTCTGTGTCCGTTAAGATTTTTAAGCTTAAAGGGTTTATTTTTAGTGAAGATGCTGTTGCTGAAATGCTTAAAGATGGTTTTCGTCCTGCTACCCTAGCTGAGCTTTTAGCTCTAGGAGAGGCTTACCCTGAAATACAAAAAGAAAATCCAATAATTGCTCTTTATTCCGTTTATTTTAAATATATTTTTTTGTAAGTTAGTTTTAATAGTGGGTTAAGGAGTGGTATAAACTTTTGGAATATACTTTACACCTATTAGATTAGTTCTAATGTGCTTTACAAATCCTATAATAATTTGACAAAAGAACCTGATTGTTAAATAATAGATTTATTCTTTAATAATCATTAATAGAAAAGGAGATATAAAATGTATGAATTAGTAATTATTTCTGAAAATATGGGATATGGAGATAAAGTGGTAACTAAGGGCGGTAATAAAAAGGTTACTTTTAAAAACACCTCAGTGGCTCATATTACTATCACAGCAATTGATCCAGCTAAGGGCACGTGTATAGAGGTTGTATTAAGAAAAGATGAGTTACCAGAATTTGTTACTAACCAAAAAAAAGAATAGTTACAGCTTCCTATAAAGCCTTTATCAATAAGGGCTTTTTTTATTTAATAATTTTATTAAAATAGTTTGCTAAGTTTCGCGGATGCTTACACAGCTTAGAAAAGATGAGCCAGGAGATCTATAAATTATAGACTTACTTTAAAAATAATGTTAAAATATAAAAAAAGTTAAAAATAAGGTTTTAATTAAAAATAATTTTTATAAACTATGATTTGAAATGCAATTTAATAAACATGTAAAGGGGGAAATGTTAAAAGGAGGAATTTAATAAATAAAAAAGGAGGAAGAAAAATAAGATATGAATAAAAAAGTATTTTACAGCAGTTTATTAATTGTCATTGTTGTGGTAGGTGCGATTGCTGGCACATCGGCTTATTTTACAGCCACTAGAACCACCAATGCTAATAGATTTATCTCAGGAACCTTGGATTTAGATGTAGCTTCTAACGGTAATAAGTTAGAACCTTTTATTATAGAGAATATGGGGGCAACTGGTAATATTGGTGGTACAAAAACCTGGACTATTAAAAATACAGGATCTTTACCAGGAAGATTATTTGTAAGATTGCAAAATGTTATAAATGAAGAAAATGGCTGTAATGATCAAGAGAAAGTAGCTGATCCAAACTGCGAAGACTTGGATAAAGTTGGTAATTTAGGTGACGCTATAACTTTAAAGGTTAGTTTAGATGGTAGTGATATGGTTGAATCAACTTTAGCAACTGACACTCAAACAAAGATTGGGCAAGATTGGTATAATTTAGATGCTATAGTTTTACAACCAAACGAGGAAAGGAAGGTAACTGTTTATTGGAACGCAGATGAGGCTTCTTATGGAAACGAAGTGCAAAGTGATAGCGTTCAGTTTGACGTAAATTTTAGATTAATACAGCTTATTGATGGTGACTACCCAAGTAATATATAGCTTATTTAAGCAGGGGAGAACGTAAAGCTCTCCTGCTTTTCTTTTTATTATGAAAATTGTAAGATTTGTTTTGTCTTTACTTAAGTGGTTGATATTAGTAGTTTTAACCCTGTTGGCAATATATGTTATAAATTCCAATTTTAATATAGTTAAGGGGTATAAGACTTTTTTAGTTCAATCTGGATCAATGGAGCCGGCTATCATGACGGGAGATGTTGTTGTAATAAAAAATCAAACAGACTACCTAATAAACGATGTAGTTACTTTTACTGGAAAATCTAATAGAGTTGTTACTCATAGAATTAATGAGATAGAAAAAAGTGGAGAAAAAAAATATTTTACCAAGGGAGATGCTAATAAAACTGGAGATGAAGATTATATTGCTAAAGAACAGATAATTGGAAAAGTTGTTTTAGTTATTCCTCGTTTAGGCTATCTTCTGTCTTTTGCTAAGACTTTTAATGGTTTAATTATTTTGCTCATTATTCCTGCTATTGTTTATATTTTAGATGAGCTTATAAAAATAAAAAATGCTAAAAAAAATAGTTAAAAGAATCTGCTTAATTTCTGTTTTTTTGTATGTATTTTTAATCAATAGTCAGTATACCGATGCCGATATTTTTGCTGAAAGAATAATTAAAGATAACTCTATTTCAGCAATTTCTTTAGATTTTAAAACAAAATCTTCTTTTAATGACTATAATATAGACAACTTATTTTATGTTGCCGGTGCCTTACCTTATGGTTTTGATGTAGAAGCACTTAAGGTTGAAAATGTGTCAAGTAGAGATTTTAATTATAATATAAAAACAATAAAAAGAGGTGGAGATGATTTTTTATGCAGTAATTTATATTTAGAAATATTAAGTAAGAATTTTAAAAGTCAGTATAAAGGACCTTTAATTGAGTTTTCTTTAAATTCTGAGATGCTACAAGAATCTCCAGAAAATTACATTTTTTTTATTGGTTTAGATGAAGACGATATTGATCTTAAAGATAAGACTTGTAATTTTGATTTTTATATAAAAAGTTATAGAAAAAACCCCTCTGAAACGGGGGGTGTATTCGCTGAAAGAAAAATTAATAATATAATTTCAACCAGCACTTGGTAAAAAATATGATTAAAACAATATATAAAATTTTTATTCTTTTCTATTTCGTAATACTATTTATTGTGATTGTATCTTCACTTAATTTTTTTAACCAAATACGTTTCTTTACTAATGTTTCAAGTTCAATGACTCCTGAAATTCAAAAAGGGGCAGTGGTTGTAGTAAAGAAACAGCTAGACTATAAAAAAGGAGACATTATTTCTTATTACGGTGAAAAAGTAAATAATATTGATATTATAACCCACAGAATCGTTGATATAGGTGGTAATGTTTATACAACCAAAGGTGACGCTAATCAATTAGCAGACAGAGAGTTAGTAATACCTAGGCTAGTAATTGGTGAAGTTGTTTTAATTATACCCCAAGTAGGTTATTTAATAATGTTTTCTAAGACTCATTCAGGTAATCTATTTTTAATTATTTTCCCGGCAATACTAATTGTTTGTATAGAGTTAATAAAAATGTTTAAAGTAATAAATAATTTTAAACAATAATATTTACTCTTTTATTTTAATAGCCCAGCCCTCAATTAAGGCTAGGGTTATTTTTTTTTCAGCTTCTGAGAGTAGTCTTTGAATAGTCGAGGAAGAGGTTTTCATTTCTTTAGCACATTTAAACTGACTAAATTTTTTTATATTTTTTAATCTTAAAACCTCTAATTCTTCTGCTGAGAGCTCAATTATTTTTAAATTAGATAATCCTACGCCCTGAGGTTTAAAGTATTTAATCTCAGGGCTAAAACAAATCCTTCTTTTTAATCGAGGCCTACCAGCTTTATTATTAACTCGCTTCATGTTATTCGTTTTTTTTATTTTTTTTAGAATCAGAATTAACCTTGTCATCTGGTTGACATTTTCCTAGGCCACGTCCTGTTCTGGGTCCTTTTCCTTGAGGACCAGTTTTGTCTTGTTTTGGCATATTTATCACCTCCCATCATTATATAATTATTATATTATGATTATATACCCATAATTTATTATTGTCAAATAAACTTGTTTTGCTTTAATAATTTTGTTAGAGTATGAGATATTAATTATTAAATAAAAAAGTATTAAGGGATTTTATAATGATGTGAGGAAATAGGTTTAGAGGTTCATAGTGGAAATGACTAATTTTTTCGTTTTGAAAAGGGCTTAGGGAAAGGAATAATTGATGGAAATGAGCATAACCTTAAAGACGGAGTAGCTATGACAGTTCCAGCTGATTCTAGTCATAATACTATAAACACTTCTAAAACTGAAGATTTTAAGCTCTATACTATTTACTCACCTGCGTACCATAAAGACGGTATTACAAGAGCTACTAAAGAGGTGGTGATGGAGAATAAAAAGAATTTTAATAGTCAAGCTACCGAATAAATATAAATAAGGGAGTTATAATGAAAAAGAAAAAATTATTAAGCTTAGATTTACATGGTTTAACTCAAATAGAGGCAGAGATTAAATTAGAAGAATTTTTTTTAGGTTTAAAAAAGTATAATACAGATAAAGTAAAAATTATAAGTGGTTGGGGAAGAGAAAAAGAACCAATACTTTTTTCTTTAGTACAAAAATGGCTTCTAGATAGAGCCTATAGTTTTAGTAATGATTTAGGCTCATTTACTATTAATTTAGGAGACGGGGAGAGGCGAAAAATTATGAGTTAGATCTTGTAGTATAAGATTGTGTTTAATGAAAAACTTTTTATTATTCATTTTTAATAAATTTTAAAACTGCTTGAGTTTTTTCCTCCATCGTTTTTTTTGTAATAGCTTCTAGATTAAGTCTAATTTTTTCTTCCGTGTTTGAAGCTCTAACATTGAACCAAAAATCTTCATAAGTTACACTAACACCATCAAGAAGGTTAATTTTTCCATCCTTATATTTTTCAATAATTTTTTTTAGTAAAACCTCTTTATCTTGTACTTCTAAGTTTATTTCCCCCGAATGATAATATTTATTATAGGGAGAAAAGTACTCTGAGGCTGAAATATTGGCAGTAGATAATTCTTCTAAAATTTTTAATATTACAATCATAGGGACTTCATAGCAACCGATGTCCATGTTTAGAAAAAAATGTCCAGATGACTCTCCGGCAAAATAAATATTTTCTTTAATCGCCTGGTCTTTTATAAGCGAATGACCCACTCGGCTAACTACGGGAATTCCACCATTTTCAATAATTAAATCTTGAGTGATTTTTCCAGGTCTAACGTCGTAAGCTATTTTAGAACCAGGTTTATCTCTTAAAAATATTTTTGCTAATATTCCCCTGATAATAGCTTGATTAATAGCCTTTCCCTTGTTGTCAACGAAAAATACTCTGTCACCATCTCCATCAGTAGCAACTCCCAAATCAGCTGATTCAGATAATACCCTATCTTTAAGTTGCTTTAAGTTATCTTCTTTTAAGGGGTCGGCTTCATGACTGGGAAAAGTGCCATCAAGTTCAAAATTTACAGGAATTAAAGTGGCGGGAATTTTTTCAAACAACTTTTTACAATATGGAGACCCCATAGAATTAGCAGCGTCTACTACTATTTTCATAGGTTTAATTTTTTCAGTATTAACGAAGCTGAGAGAGTGTTCAACCTCTTCATCTAAAATAAAATTATTGAGTTGTAATTTCCCCTTGGTCTTAGATAGATTTAAAGAGTTTTTCAAAATTAAATTTTTAATTTTTTCTAAACCTGTATCTCCACCCACGGGCATAGCCCTATTTCTTACCACTTTAAAACCATTCCAAATAGCTGGATTATGAGAGGCTGAAACTATGATACCTCCGTCATAATTTAATTTAGCCACGGCAAAATAAAAGGTTGGAGTAGAGTTTAAGCCAATATCCAAAACATCTAAGCCCGCATCTAGAAGTCCATCTATAAGGTATTTTTGTAATTGAGGCGAGCTTAATCTCATGTCTCTGGCTACAACCACCTTAATACTTTGTTCTTTTTTTAATTCATCTTTTCTCATCTGAGCATAAGCCAAACCTAGTTTATAGGCAAATTTTTCGTCAAAATCTTTAGCATAAACGCCCCTAATGTCATAAGCCTTAAATATTTTTTCATTTAATAGCATATAGTTATTTATTTAATATTTTTAAGCGATGATTTAACAAGGTTCCTAAAATAATTAATATACTTAATATACTCAAGACTCGTCCGACTACAGGAATGGAAAATAAAATCCAAGCCAATGGCACGCCTAACAAGAGAGACATATTTAGATTTATTTTTTTTATTTTAAATAAATGAGTTCTAAGTAAGTAGCCCAGATAAATACCGAACACAACCTTGGCAACATATAGAGAGATAAGCCAAAGCAAAATAACTATAATTGAGAGTGGTAGGCCAATAAGTGTTATAGCTAGAAGTATAGCGATTATAGGAGTGATGATAAGTGTTAATAAACCGAAGAGAAGATTTTTGTTCCAATTTTTCTCAATATTAAGAAGAGTTTTTTGAGTAAATTTTTTAAATAGACTAACTATTACCAAACCAAGTACTAAAGCGGAAAAGATAGCTACTAATAAGTCCCATAAAACCTCTTTAGTATTTTTTTGAAAACTTTTTTCCGTAAAATTAATACTTCCCCTAACCTTATTTTTATCTATGTTTAAAGTTTTAGCTGCTAAGTAATTTAAATCACCGTTAATTTTAGATTCTTCTGATAATTGTATATTATTGCCTAAGTTTTTTTCTTTATCATTAATTCTTAAATTAATATTATTATTAATAATACCCGAAACCTTTAAATTATTAGTAAAGCCATTTAATTCTCCTCTGATAGTGCCTTTAACCTCAGATAAAACTGTGCCCATTAAAACATTCCAAGTTATATCAGCTTTTTCGCCTATAACTAAATTATTACTTAAAATATTAACATTTTTACCAATACGGCTATTGATATTGGCGTAATTAGTACTTATTGATCTAATGTTCCCACTAACCTCACCATCAACTTGCAAACCTTGAGAAAGAGATATTATGTCACCAGTTACTTTGCCCTTAATGTTTATACTTTGAGCGGCGACAATTAAATCCCCGTCTATAACCCCCTCTACTGTAATATTTTTAGCTGCTACGTAAAAATTTCCCTCCACTACTTTGTCTTGGGGAATAAAAACACCTTCAGCGCTTTTTACATTCAAGGCCTGGGTGCTCAAAGGATAAAATCCGATTAAAACAAGAAGAAGGATGAGTAATGTGGTTGTTTTTTTCATAAAATTAATATAATGTAAGTAAAGAATATAACTAACCTTATTATACCAGAAAAAATGAAGCGAGCAACCAAAGAATTATTAAATATACATGTTAAAGGTATTAAATGCGCTAAGGATTTAGACGCCCTAAAGAGAAGTTTAGCAAAAAAATATAAGATAGGAATTCTTTTAAATTCAGAGATATTAAAAGAATATAGAAAGCAGGTTAAAAATAAAAAAATTGAAAGAAATTTAAGTTTAGAAAATATTTTAAAGAAAAGGGCAATTAGAACTATGTCTGGTGTTGCGCCCGTGGCAGTTTTAACTAAACCTTATCCTTGCCCAGGTAACTGTGCTTATTGTCCCAACGAAAAGAATGTTCCTGTTAGCTACTTATCAAATGAACCGGCGGTTATGCGGGCTATTCGCTGTAGCTATAAACCCTATAGACAAACTCAAGACAGGTTAAGAGCCTTAGAGGCTAATGGTCATGACCCTAGAAAAATTGAATTAATTGTTATGGGCGGAACTTGGAGTTTTTTGCCTTTAAATTATAGATATCTTTATATTGCTAATTGTTTTAAGGCGGCTAATGATTATCCCAGAGAGAGAGAAGAAATAAAAAACGTTAGTAATATATCGACTTTAAAAAGTATTTTAAAAAAAGAACAAAAAAGAAATGAGACGACTAAGTATAAAATTATTGGCTTAACCTTGGAGACTAGGCCTGACTATATCGATAAAGAAGAACTGTTACTAATGAGAGAAATGGGATGCACTAGGGTTGAAATGGGCGTGCAGGCTCTTTCTGATAAAATTTTAAAACTTAATAAACGGGGACATGGAGTTTTAGAAATTACTGAAGCCACTAAACTTCTTAGGCGGTATGGCTTTAAAATAACTTACCATTTTATGCCTGCTTTACCCGGATCTTCAACTACTTTGGATTTTAAAATGTTTAATAAAATGTTTAATGATTCTCGTTTTCAACCAGATCAAATTAAATTTTATCCGACAGTAGTAGTGAAGGGCAGTCTTTTGTATTCTTGGTGGAAGCAGGGGAAGTATAAGCCGTATACTGATAAGCAATTGAAAAATTTAATTATTAAATGTAAGAAAATTGTACCTAAATATGTAAGAATTATTAGATTAATCAGAGATATCCCTGGGGAATCAATTGAAGCTGGTAATAAAATAACTAATTTAAGACAAATCATACAAGATGCTGGAGTTGTTTGTAGTTGTATTAGATGCAGAGAGGCTAGAGATAGAAAAATACCTGATAAGCTTATAACAGAAATTATTAATTATACAGCTTCTGGCGGAGAAGAGTTCTTTATTAGTTTTACTGATGTTAATAAAAAAGTTCTTTACGGTTTTGCGAGACTTAGAATAGATAAAAACAGCCCTATAGCTCAATCTATTATTAGAGAGCTACATGTTTACGGACAGTTAGTTTACAAGGGGTCTGAAAAAAAAATACAACATGCTGGTTTGGGTAAGAAATTAATGGCCATGGCTGAAGATATAGCTTTAAAAAATAATTGTAAAAACATTGCTGTTATCTCAGGGGTTGGAGTGAGAGGTTATTACCGTAAACTGGGTTATAGGTTAAAAAATACTTATTTATTTAAACAATTTTAAATATTTATAGTGAAATGTTTAATAAATTAAAATTTTGACAAAAGAACTTTACTGATTTAATATATAGCTATATGAATTATGAAAATTTAAAAAAATTAGACAAAGAAGTATTCGAAATTATAAGCAGAGAGACAAATCGTCAAGAGAATGAATTAGAGTTAATTGCTTCAGAAAATTATGTATCCTCAGCGGTATTAGAGGCCTTGTCATCACCTTTGGCTAATAAGTATAGTGAGGGTTATAGCGGAAAAAGATATTATGGTGGTAATAAAATTATTGATGAAGTAGAAAATTTAGCAATAGAGAGAGCTAAAAAACTTTTTAAAGCCGAACATGTTAATGTTCAAGCTCTTTCAGGGTCACCGGCTAATTTTGCCGTCTATAATGCCTTTTTAGAGCCTGGTGATAAGGTTTTGGCTTTTAGGCTTGATCACGGAGGACATTTAACCCATGGTCACAGTGTTAATTTTTCTGGAAAATTATACAACTTTACTCATTATGGAGTTGGAGATGATGGTAGAATAGATATGGAGGTGTTAAGAGAGCAAGCGATAAAGGAAAAACCAAAAATGATTGTAGCGGGTTTTAGTGCTTACTCTAGAAATTTAGATTGGCAAAAGTTTAGAAATATAGCCGATGAAGTAGAAGCTATTCTATTTGCTGATATTTCTCATATTGCTGGTTTAATAGCAGCTAAAAAGATAGAAAATCCTGTGCCAATTTGCGATGTTGTCTCAAGTACTACTCATAAAACTTTAAGAGGCCCTAGAGGGGCAATTATCCTATCTAAAGAAAAGTTTGCTAAACAAATTGATAAATCAGTATTTCCAGGTATGCAAGGTGGGCCTCATGACAATATGACAGCCGCTAAAGCAGTTTCTTTTAGTGAGGCTATGGAAAAAAGTTTTTCAGATTATATTGAAAAAGTAATGGAAAATGCCAGTACAATGGCTGAGGAGTTTATAGCCCTAGGATATCAAGTTATTTCTGGGGGTACAGATAATCATATGTTTATTTTAAATTTAAATAATCTTAATTTAAGTGGAAAAGAGGCAGAGAAGATTTTAGAATCAGTTGGTATTTCAGTTTCTAGGTCTACTATACCAAACGATCCTAGACCACCCTTTAATCCTTCTGGTTTAAGAATTGGTACGCCCGCTATCACTACTAGAGGTATGGGAAAAAATGAGATTAAAGAAATTGTAAGATTAATAGATGCGAGTTTAAAAAATATACAAAGTGAGACAATAAAAGAAAAAAATAAAAAAGAAATATTTGATTTGTGTCAAAAATTTCCTTTAAATTACTGAGATGGTAAAAATTATCGATGGTAAAAAAATTTCTGAGACAATAAAAGATAAAATTGTACAGGAAATATATGAACTTAAGGGCCAGAGACCTAACCTGGCTATTGTTTTGCTAGGAGAGAGAGAAGATTCTAAGTTGTATGTTGATTTAAAAAGAAAACAAGCTAAGATGGTCGGTATAGATACCCACTTCTATCATTTAACAGAAAGCACTAAAGAAAAAGAGCTTTTAGAAGTTATTGATTTTTTAAATCAAGATGAATTAATTGATGGAATATTGGTACAACTTCCCTTACCTAAACATTTAGATGCGGACAAGATTATAAACAGTCTTGATTACAGAAAAGATGTTGATGGTTTTCATAAAGAGAGTTTAGATAAAATAGATAGTGGTGGAGTTTTCTTGTCACCAGTATTTGCTTCAGTTTTAAGAATTCTTCAAGAGATTAATTATAAACTAGAAGATAAGCAAGTGGCTATTATATACAATTCATTAATTTTTGGTAGCGGTTTAGTTAAGCTTGTAAAAAATAGAAAAGGAAAGTCAATTTTAATACAAAAAGATGAAATAGAGTTGAAAAAGGATCAAATTTCTCAATCGGATGTTGTTATAACTGCTTTAGGGGTGCCGAAGTTTTTAGATAAGACCTATATAAAACAGGGAGCTGTAGTTATTGATGTAGGAATTTCTAAATTTAATGGAAAAGTTGTTGGTGATGTGGACTCAGATAGCGTAAAAGAACTTGCTTCATATATTACACCTGTTCCTGGGGGAATAGGTCCTATGACCATAGCCATGCTATTTAAGAATACGTTAGAGGCATTTAAAAATAAGATAAAATAGTAATAATGAATAAAAATAATTTAGAAGAGTTACTTCTTACTCGTTTTGGTTTTGAAAATTTTAAAATTGGTCAATTAGAGGCAGTTGAGTATCTTTTGGCAGGTAAAAACACTGTTGCTATATTACCTACAGGAGGTGGAAAATCTTTAATTTACCAATTTGTAGCTTTAGCCTCAGAAGGGGTTACTATTGTAGTTTCTCCTTTAATAGCTTTAATGAAAGACCAAGTAGATGCTTTGAATAAAAAGAATATTCCGGCGACTTTTATAAATTCTTCTTTGTCACCAATTGAGTCACAAAATAGACTAGAAGCTATAAAGAGAGGAGAATATAAATTAATATATGTGGCTCCAGAGAGATTTTATAACCAAGCCTTTTTAGCAGTTTTAAAAAATCTAAAAATTTCTTTATTTGCTATTGACGAGGCACATTGTATAAGTCAGTGGGGACATGATTTTCGCCCTAGTTATTTAAGGCTTAAGGAGGTCATTAAATCCTTAGGTAATCCTGTGGTGGCAGCTCTAACAGCTACTGCTACACTTGAAGTCAGGGCCGATATAGCTAAACAACTTAATTTAGACCAAGACTATGGTTTAGTGGTAAGTGGATTTTCTCGTCCTAATTTACATTTTGCTGCGGTTGAAGCTCATGATTTTCAAAAATTAGACTTAATATGTGATGCTATTAAGAGCTTTTCTGATGGATCAGGGATTGTTTATGTGGGAACTAGAGCTAAGGCAGAAGAGTTAGTAGAAAAATTATTAGCTGAGGGGGTGGGGGCGGCTAGTTATCATGCAGGAATGGATAATGATAGTCGCAGTTGGGTACAGGATGGGTTTATAAACAGTAAAATACAGGTAGTAGTTGCTACCAATGCTTTTGGTCTTGGAATTGATAAAAAAGATGTTCGTTATGTTATTCATCACGATATACCAGGAACCATTGAAGCATATTATCAAGAAGCTGGACGCGCTGGTAGAGATGGAAAAAGAAGTTTTTGTCTTTTATTTTATTCACCTAAGGATCGATTTTTACGAGAATTTTTTATCAAAGGAGATAATCCCTCACCTAATGTAGTGATTGAAATTTATGATGTTCTTTTAGACTATCTTAGTCAAAAAGAAACAGATTTTAATAATAAGGTTATGTTTACCTATAGGGATCTTTCTACAAGGTTATCTGAACAAATTCCTGAAATGGCAATAGGCACGGGACTGAAAATTTTAGAAAAAGAGGGCTATATTCGGAGAAGTCAAGACAAACAAAGTCGAGCTTTTGTGAAAATAAAAAATAGTTGGGGAGAGTTAAAAAACTCTTTAAGCCCAAGAGCTAAAAAGCAACAAGAAATATTATATAAGTTAGAAGACAAATTTTTTAAAGAACTAGAAGAAGGTTGGTATTATAATCCAGAGGAAGTAAGCCAAATATTAGAAATAAAAAAAGACTCATTAACTAGATTAATAAAAAATTTATTAGAAAAAGATTTAGTGGAGTATAAGCCACCGTTTAGAGGTACTGAGGTAGAGATTATAGATCCAAATAAGAATTTAAATATTGATTTTTCTTTACTCAAGGCTAAGTTGGAACAGGCACATGAAAAATTAGATAAAATGGAAGCGTATGTTTATGAATATTCTTGTCGTCAGAAATATATTTTAGAGTATTTTGGTGAAAAAGATGCGAAGAGCTGTGGTAAATGTGATAATTGCTTAAAGGGAAAGGGTGGTCGAAAAAAAATGAGTGAAAAAGATAAAAAGAAATCATATTTAGTTGATGTTTAATTATGAGAAAAAATAAAGTAAAAAAAATTTTAGAAATTGTTAAAAATAATTATAATAAGATTGCTTCCGAGTTTGCAGTAGATCGCAATAAAAAATTATGGCCAGAGGTAATTAAGCAGGTAAATAAAGTTGAAGACAATGCTAGAGTATTGGATTTAGGCTGCGGCAGTGGACGATTATTAGAAGAATTAAATACAGAAACGGCTTATTTGGGAATAGATAATAGCGAGGAGCTTTTAAAAATAGCTAAAGAGAATTATAAAGATAGAAAAAATTCAAAATTTATTGTACAAGATGCAATAAATTTAGATAAAATTAAGAATAAGCCCTTTAATTATATTTTTTCTATAGCCATGCTGCATCACATACCTTCTAAAAAATTAAGACACGAATCTTTAATTAGCGCGACTAAATTTTTACAAAAAGAGGGAGAGTTTTTTATTACAGTCTGGAATATGTGGGCTTGGAAAAAGTTTAGGTGGCAAATAATAAAATCTTACTTTAATTTTTTTAATAGCTTAGATAGCAGGGACCTACTTTTTTATTGGCAGGGTAAAAATAAAAGTTTAAGATATTACCATGCTTTTAGTCAGCGCGGATTTAAAAAAGAAATCAAAAAAGCTGGTTTAAAAATTATCTCTAGTCAAAAGGGGCATGGTAGTTTATATATTTTAGCAAAAAAGGTTTAAATTTTAAGTTTATAAATCTTATAAAAAAGGACTTGACGTCTAATTTTTTTTGAGTTATAGTATAGACACTTCCCAGGGGTGTCAGTTTTTATCCTTTATATTATGGCTGAGAAAACTTTAGATAATAGAATAAACAATATCATTGGTCAATTAAGAGGGATGAAAAAACTTTTATCAGATAAAGATTTTGATTGTAGTAAAACCTTAATACAATTGAAGGCTATTAAATCAGCTTCTTCATCACTTTTAAATAAATTTTTACAAAATAATCTGCAAGAATGTTTAAATGGTTCTAGTAAAAAAGATGAAGAATTATTAAAAAAATTGCTTAATGAATTAACAAAAAATTAAAAATAATACATTAAAAGTAAAAATATTATTAATAAGCTCCTATTTTGAGGTTATTAAAATATAAAAATTATATGTCAAAAACAATTAATTTAAACAAAGATAACTTTGAAACCGAAGTTATTAATTCTGAAGTGCCTGTCTTAGTTGATTTTTGGGCACCATGGTGCATGCCTTGTAAAATGATGATTCCTATTTTAGATGAATTAGCTAAAGATTTAGATGGTGAAGTGAAAATTGCCAAACTAAATACTGAGGAAGCTAATAATCAAGAATTAGCTATAAAGTATCAAATACAAAGTATTCCAAATATGAAGTTATTTAAAAAAGGTGAAGTGGTTGCAAACTTTATTGGCTTAAGAGATAAAGAATCATTAAAATCAGAAATTAAGGAAAACCTTTAATAAAATAAGGAAAGTAAAAATAAAAAAACACCTAAGTTTACAAATTTAGGTGTTTTTTTATTGAGTTGTTGTTTATTTATTCACAAGCAGCTGCGTTAGTAGCTGTTCCTGTATTGTAACCAAATCCAGCTGAAGGAGGAGCGCTAGAGAGCTCAGCTTCACATTCTGCCGGTTGTTCGTTAAAAGATTGGCAAATAGCTGCTAATAAAGTAGCTGAATCTCTACCAACGGATACTTGGCTTTCGTTTATAATTAAGGTAGGTGATCCGCCAACTCCATATTTTTCATTATCGGCTTTATCTACAGCAAATTCTGGGTGACTTCCTTGATAATTGATATTATTTTCAAAGTTATAAGTAATCTTATATTCTTCGTCAGTAGCTTCAACACAAGTATTTAATTGATTGTTATCAATAGAGGTTTCTTGTATACATTTTTCAGAATTTCCTTCAGCTAAGAAACAACTCAAATAGTCATTTAATTTTTCAGGACTATTTTCTTGAATACAATATTGTTTAAGTTGTTCTTGCAGTTCTTTTTCACCATGCATGGCGTAATCAACGAATTTTAATTCAAAGTCAATTGTATCTCCCAAGGCTTCTACTACAGGTAATATACCTTTTTCTATCTGTGTCCCATAAGGACAATGACTCATTACAAATAATTCAATTTTTGGCTTGTCCGCTTTAACAATATCTTTAGGGATTTGTGGAGTAGTTGTAGGATTATTTGCTATTTGCTTTTCAATAATAAGTCCTTGAGGAAAGAAAATTGTTCCATCTAAACTAAGATATGATTTTACAATTTGACCATTACCAAGATCAATATCCATTTTATATAAATCTTTTTCTTTAACTACACTATTTATATCAATATCTACTGTTGTCCCTTCAGTCATAAGGTTATTATTGACATATTCTTTAGCAATATTCTTAGCTTTCTCTGGTTCAATAGCTTTAGCTTCGTCTGGAGAAAAAGAAGTTGTTAAAGCCCAACTTAGAGAGGCTAAAAAAAGTACTGTTATAACTCCAATTATGATGTATAGTTTTTTCTGCTTCATATTTTTATGTTATTAAAATAATTTTTATTATATAAATAAAAAAATATTTTTATGTTTATTATTTTTAAAAGCAAATTTATTATATCAAAAACCTTATTAAAGGTCAAAAAGAGAAATTTTTTTTCTTTTTCCAAGATATATCAACAAAAAACTTAAAATAAATAATAAAAAAAATATTTTTAATTTGTTACTTATTATATTTTTACTTCTTGTGGCCTGACTACTTAAGGGAGTGGTACTAGCCGAGGAAGTATTGTTAGAGTAAATATTATATCCATATTCAGGAATAATTTTTAATATATAATTTTCTGAACTTATAAGCAAAATACCGTTTGCTTCTAAAATTTGTCCAATGGAAAAGTTATCTGTCATCAGTTGAGTGTCTAGCTCTAATTCTTGTTTTTCTGTTTTCTCTTCTGTGCTTAAAACACTTAAAGAATTTTTTTTAACTTTTATTATTTCAACCTGAAAACTAAAGACCTTGCCAATATTTTCTGGTTTTAAATTATCGTATATCTTTAAGGGAGCAATATCAGTTGTTGTATTGTTTGATTTTTTTATATCCTCTACTTTATCAGTTTTAAGTCTAAAATATGAGGATGACGAGCTGTAACGTCCGTAAACCTCAAGATTGTCGCCGATCTCAAGGGTAGGAAATTCTTTTTTATAACTATATACTTGAACAATTTGTGATTGGCTGTTGTCTTTAGAGAGTAAAAAATATTGAGAAGCTAATTGATTGGGTAAACTTATAACAATACCAGACAAGGTAACAATCTCTTCATTTTTAAATTTAAAAAGATTATCCCAATTATTTTTAGGGTTTTGTAAGGGTAAATTATTTCCATTTATTTCCACCTCTTTTTTGTTTAAAGTTGAGGGCTCTTTTATGATATTTTTCTTCCATAACCAAGTACCATCTTGATAACTATAAACTGAGTCTTTTGGAGCTTGCACGTAACTTACTTGATCGGCCAATTCGCCCTCCGCGGAAAATAAACTCAAAGTTTCTAAAAAATTATTTAAAATAATATTAGTTTCTTTTCTCTCAATTATAATATAGTCATCATCTTCTAGCCAAAGCTCATTAGCAAAAAAATAAGGGGAAATATGCCCGTAATTATCGCTTATTATCCAACCTTGTAAATCAATTTCTGTATTAGCGCTATTGTATAATTTTATCCATTCCTTATCCTTATCTTTTCCCTCTGGATTAGGAAAAATTTGTGAGATTACTAAACCCTGCCAACCTCTAGGTTGATTATTATTAGCTAAAGCCTGGGAAAAGCAACCCAATACTAAGCTAATTGTTACAGTGAGACTGATAAAAAATGCCTTTTTATTCATAGTCAATATACTAAGGCAAGTCTCTTGAAAATAAGTTAAATTTTAGATATAAAATTTTTAAAGATATCGGGTGTATCAAGACTAAAGGATTTTTTTTGTTTGTCTAAATCTTTAAATTCTAATTTTTTAGCAAATAACATTATATCATTAAAAGCTAGTTTTTTATTTTTTAGAGCAGATTTTTTATTAAAATATAAACTATCTCCAACCAAGGGATGACCTATAGACAAGAAGTGAACCCTTATTTGATGAGTTCTTCCTGTTTTTATATTAACCTTAAGTAAAGTATAGTTTTTAAATAATTGTTCTACATTATAAATAGTTATTGCTTGTCTAATTTTTTCTGATGATTCTTTAAAACTTAAAGGAACCGCTGCCATTTTAAAGCCTTTATTAGATCTTTTAATGGGAAAATTTATTTCTCCATATTCTTCAGCGACTTCTCCGTGGACTAAGGCTAAATATTCTTTGTTTGTGGTTCTGTTTTTAAACTGACTTTTAAGGTCAAGGTAAGATTTTTGATTTAAAGCAATAACCATTAGACCGGAGACAGTTTTATCTAAACGATGAACAATGCCAGGACGATTTTTATCTTCTCCCACATCTTTAACTTGAGGAAAATTTTCTAATAAATAATCCGTTAAACAGTATTCTTTTTTACCCATTGTAGGGTGAACCATAAGATTAGCTGGCTTTTCAATAACTAAGTAGTCTTCAGTTTGGCTTATTATTTTTATTGTCATTTTTTTATTTTAAAATTTTTAAATCATTTTTGGAAAAACCTTTAAGTAGATACAAGAAAAGAAAATATATTAGAGTAGCTACAGAAATTTCAATAAATAGTCCTAACCAGGAAAAGGCTAATTCTTTAGGGAATATGATCAGAAAACCAGCCATTAATAGACTAGCTAAAATTGACTTGAGTAATGAATAATTTTTAGGTATAAATTTAGTAGCTTTATATACATAAATAATTGAGGCTAGAGCGATAAATGCTTCACTGTATATTGTGATCCAAGCAGCTCCAAAATAGGAATATTTAGGTATAAATATTAAATAACCAGCTAAAGCGCTTAGACTAACAAACAGGTAAAGAGGTATAAGTTTTTTTTGTTTGTCTATGGCGATAATGGCATGAGAAAAAATTGTTCCAATAAATATTAATCCAGCAGCTAAAATAAGTATTTTCAAAATTTCAACTGCAGGCATAAACTCTTTACCAGCTATTAGGAATATTAGCTCAGGTGCAATAATTTGTATAGCTACAACCATTGGAAGGGCTAGAAAAATCATAAAATCGTAAGATTTTTGTAAAATTGATTTAAATTTTTTGGGTTCTTTTTTAAGCCAGCTAATAGTTAAAAAAGGTAAAACTAAACCTGAAAACATAAAAGGTATGGTAACGATAACTTCTATTATCTTGTAGGCTGCGCCATAAATACCTACTTCTTCTTGGGTTTTAACTATAGAGAGTATTAGAGTATCAGTTTTTAAATAAATAAGATTAAAAACTATAATTAAAGCTAGAGGCCAACTTTTTTTTATTATTTTTTTCCAAAGTTTAAGATCAAATTCAAGCCCAGTTTTTATAAATTTTTGAGCTAAAATATATTGAAGGGCGAAATTTAAAAAACTAGCTATAACCGTAGCCCAAAGCAAACCGTTTAAACCCAAACCATTTTTAATAGCTAAATAAATTCCTAAAACCAAAGAAAGACGACCAAATATTTCAGCTATCGCTGACCGGTCCATTCGTAAGCGCTTTTGAAATAAACCAATTAAAATCTGATTTAAAGCAATAAAGACAAAAGACAAAGAGAGTATTAAAACGCCAACTTTAATAGAATTTTCGTAAGGTAGAAATAATACGCTAAGCGGCCCTAAGCTTAAAAAAAAGATAGCTGAAACTAGTCTTAAAGCTAAAAGATTATCCAAAATTTTCTTTTCGGAAACCCCGGGAACGCTAATCATTTGTACGGTAATAAGGGTTAGACCCAAGTCAGCTACAATAGCAAAAAAAGATATGTAAGTAATTATAGTAGTATATTCTCCAAAGCCCGAAGTGCCTAAATATCTAGTCATCATAGCCATAGCAATAAGTCCTAGGGCGGTAGAGGCAACCTTGCTCATTATTTGCACAATAGTGTTGTATAGTATTTTACCTTGATCGTTCATAAAAGTTGCTATTGATAAAGATATGTCTTTTTTGCTATAATTTAATTAATAAATATTAGTTTAATTTATTATAACATAAAGACAATGAAAAAAGTTAAAAAACATTTGCTTTCTTTGATTATCATAACCTTTTTTCTTATTTTACCAACAGTGATTTTCTTTAGCCC
>Ga0307992_1000842_pt1 | contig 18835 bp, 19 predicted proteins | sample EllFjometagen133_FD_203162 | JGI IMG/M metagenome (GOLD analysis project Ga0307992, IMG submission 203162) | Marine microbial communities from Ellis Fjord, Antarctic Ocean - #133 | ecosystem: Environmental > Aquatic > Marine > Unclassified | place: Southern Ocean | collected 2014-10-08
CTGCGGCTGGAACGATCTGGCAGATGAATTATTGGAATCATTACTAAAGCAGAACCAGAAGGACAATACACCTATTGTCCTGGTTAATGAATTGTCAGAGGAGGAAATCGATGCCTGGCGCTCCACGCTCAATGCCAGCTATCTGGGTTTTGTCAGGGGTGATTATACTCAGGATGCAGTTTTGGCCAAAGCCAACGTTTCCAAGGCTAAGGCAGTCCTGCTATTGCCCAATCTCATCAAGGCTGGCAAAGCCGAAGCGGATGAAAAAACGGCATTAGCCACCTATTCCATTAAAGCCCTGGCACCCAAAACTAAAGTCTATGCCTACATCCTCCATTATGAGAATAAAGCCAAACTCCGTCGCGCTAAGGCCGATGGAATTATTATCGCAGACGAATTCGGCCCCTATCTGGGAGCCACACAATTGCATAATCCAGGTATTCCAGCCTTCTTGTCTGAGGTTTTGAGTACGGATCAGTCCCGTCTTGAGACCCAAGAGATACCAGATCGCATGATTGGGAAAACCTATTCCGAATTATTTACCCAGTCATTTGAGGAACATAACAAGACCCTCCTTGGTGTGTATCAGGAAGAGGGGAGTGCCGGCATTGGTGATTTTCTCAGTGCTGACTCAGGCGATTATCTCGATCAATTTATTGCAGCCAAGCTCAAAGCCGCTGGTCGTGGTGTAAATGAAGAACAAAAAATTAAAGTCCGTATCAATCCGGAGAAGGACTATGTCCTGAAATCCGGTGAACAGATGATATTGTTAAAGTAAGTCCTAACCAGAAACTGGGTAGCCTATGCCTCACATACAGCATCTAAAAAATTGTCCCCTGTTTAAAGGATTGACCGAAGAAGACATTGCTGTCTATCGACCGGCGACGCGCCAGGTTTCCTATAAAGCTGGTGAAGCCATTATGAAAGAGGGTGAAACGGGAGAAACTCTGGTCATTCTCATTCATGGTGAGGTCACCATCAGCAAAAAATTAACCCTCCTCGGGGAGGATGAATCAGATACCAAGGACAAAACCTTTATTACCCTGAACGATGAGTACCGACCCTTTTTTGGCGAAATGGCCATGCTCATGGATGGATCCATCAGGACAGCTTCAGTTATTGCCTCTTCAGATTGTGAAATGGTCATTATGGAGAAACAACCCTTTCAGGATGCCAATATGAAACATCCCTCCATCGGTTTGCATGTCATGGAAAATATTGCCCGAAAACTGGCCAACAACCTGGAACGCGAGAGTAAGAATGTATTGAAGTTGACCACCGCTTTTAGTCTGATATTAGAAGAATAGGGGGAATATTTGCTTAGAAAGAAACAATCTAACTCTGTCGGTGCATTGGAGGCAGAAGCAGAACTGTCCAACCGGTCCACAATAAAGCTTGCAGACGTATTTTACGATTTAATAGATATTGAAGATTTTTTTGAAACAAGCAATAGGTTTATACTGGTTGGTGGGAAGGGTAGTGGAAAAACAGCCTTTGCAAGAATGCATCAAGCTCAAACAAAAAATAAATATAACAAATTTACAAAAATTATATCAAAAGGCGAGTACGACTTAGAAAGAGTTATTCAGGATCTTCAGATGTCAGAGGATTCGGAAGAGAAAAACCACAAAGAACTTTTTGATTGGCTTATTATCAACCAATTAATAGAAATGATGCAACAACATGAATTGATTAAAACATTTAAAAAATCCGACCTACTAGAAGAGTATAAAGAAACTAACCGCGGAATAGTAGGTATTTCAGAGCGAGAATTTGTTGAAGCATTTAAACAGTTCAACGGGTCAGTTAAAGTAACGGCTCTCGATAATTTTATCACAGCAAACTTTGGGAAATCAAATAAGTTTAAATATAAAAAAGCTGAGTTTACAAAAGTTTTACCGGACCTAAAAAGAGTGGCAAGATTGATATTGTCTGAGTTATCAGATAGAATACCGGATGAGGATTTATATTTCACGATAGTATTTGATGATTTAGATCAGAATTTAAAAAACATTAAAGAGCATCGAGACATGTTGATGAACATGATTCGGGTAGCCAAAGACTACAATTTATTTTTCTCTGAGCAAGAGAATATAATTGTGAAAATCGCCTTGTTAGTAAGACCAGATATACTCTCAGAACTTGACGACTACACAGATTCTTTCAAAGTAATTGAATCTTATAAGCGACAAATTGAATGGTTCTTAGAGGAAGAATATTATAATGGTAAAACAATGACGAGTTTGAGAAAAATGGTAAATCTTCGAATAATGAATGCGGTTCAACCAAAGCGAGGGGCGAAAAAAATTCATGATGCATGGAGTGAAATAATTAATGACAGCACTTTTCCACAACAATTTAAGAAACCCTCTAGTTTTAAGTGGTGTTTAGATCGTACCCGATATCGTCCTCGAGATATCATTGATTTTATTAATGTAATATTGAAGCACAAAAAACAAGGTCAAAAAATAACATATCAGGCTATTCAAAAGTCATTGCCAAAGTATTCGTCAAATTTGTGGAAAGAAATCAAGAACGAATTGAGCTTTTACTTTGAATTGGATGAAATGAACGTAATTGAAAACGCACTAAAAAACATGGATGATCATTTTAGAACAAACCAGTTTACAACTGCAATTGAAGGTAAAACAAAATATGAACCCGGTCGCGTTTTAGAGATCCTGTTCAATGCTTCAGTTTTGGGGAATATGGAGAATGGGATTTATTACTATAAGCACAGGGAAACATCCGACAATTTAATCAAGCACGATTTAGGCAAAGACTTTTGTGTCAATATTGGACTTAAAAATGTATTTATGTAAATAAGAAAAAATTAAAATGAACATCGAAAAAAATAAAGTGGTCAATATTGACTATACCCTGACCAATGACAACGGTGAGGTTTTAGATAGTAGCTCAGGTCGTGAGCCTCTCGCCTATTTACATGGGAATGGCGGACTCATTCCCGGTCTTGAAAAAGAACTTGAGGGCAAAGTTAAGGGCGAGAAGCTGGTAGCCATTATCGCCCCGGATCAGGCTTATGGAGTTCGTACAGAAGAATTGGTCCAGGAAATCCCCCTGGAGAATTTTCATGATGCCAATGAAGTCAAAATGGGTGCCCAGTTCCAGGTAGAGAATGGCGACCATACACATATTGCCACCATCATAGCAATTGGTGATAAATCAGCTACCGTTGATATGAATCACCCTCTGGCTGATGAAACCCTGCATTTTGATGTGGAAGTCATGGACGTCCGCGAACCCACAAAAGAAGAGCTTGAGCATGGACATGTTCATGACGCTGGTGGACACCATCATTAAGTAAGAATGAATAAGTAAAAAGGGGTAGCATTTGCCACCCCTTTTTTAATCCCAAAGCCGGGGGTTGAGCTCGTGTCATCCCGAGCGGAGTCGAGGGACGAAACCATAGGCTGATTTTATTGAAGATAATGGACATTTCGACACTTCGATGGAGTTAATACTGAGCACTTCGACTCCGCTCAGTATTAACTCCGTTGAAGTGCTCAGTACAGGCTTGCTCAATGTCCAGACTCCGACTTTAACTAATACTTAACCGAACACCCATAAGCTTTTGAAATACTATCAGTGATGGGCTGGCCTGACAGTGCCTCATCCAGGGCTGCCGAGATAAAATTTTTGGCTTTGCCAATATCTTCCACCTTTGTCGAGCGTATATTGTCAGCACCGCCGGCATATACGAGTTGACCCTGGGGATCAATAATAAATATATGTGGTGTCGTGCGAGCACCATAGGCCTTGCCAACTTTACCATCTGAATCAATGAGATAAGCAGAGAAGGCTGCACCATGTCTCTTAGCTCTCCGGTTAATTACCCTCGAAGTAAAATTTCCCTGTTTTCCCGGTGCTGAAGAATTGATTGATAACCAGATTACATCACGACCGGTATAGGTTGCCTGGAGTGCCTGCATGTTGCCGCTGTCGTAATGCTTTTTTACAGAGGGACAATCATAATTGACCCATTCCAAAACCACATATTTCCCGCGGTATTCTTGAAGCTCATGCGCTTTCCCGTTGGAATCCATAAGAGAAAAAACAGGGGCGGTTTTCCCGACTTTTAGATCTTGGCTAAAACCAGTGATGGCGACTAAAAGGGTAAGTATTGAAATCATGATATGCTTTAAACGCATGGGTTCTCCTTATTGTAAGGGTTGGTTGATAATTGAGTTCGTTGTGATAGGTCCTGGCATAATTGAATAAGAGCCAACCAGAAGCAACAATGTGAAAAATATACGGTGAGAAATGACGGTTTTCCTTTGGCCTGCCTGTTAAAAAGGGACAATAAATGTAACGATACATCACATTTATTTGTTCCGCAAGGGAAAGTTTTGGGAACCAACGGTATCACAACCACACCGTCATTGCGAGAAGGTCGAAGACCGACGAAGCAATCTCGGTCTGTCCGCCACCTAAGAAGCCGGAGACTGCTTCTCCCGACATGTGTGTCGGGATCGCAGTGACAATAAGGATAGATATCCAACAATCGGATGATTTCTGTTGCCAGAGCTTACTCAATTCAAAATTCCGCATGTTTCGTTAGATTCGTTGTAAAAAAACATCCTCAAACCTTCAATTTCCAACTTTCAACTCCACGGAACATTAGCCACAGGGGATGTCCTCCACTATATTGCCCCGAACCCAATGTTTTGGACTTAAACAGACCAGGAAAGCATCCATGAAAACCCTCATTTTATCGATTTTTGTTGTCATCTTTCTCGCGGCTTGTGCGGCACCCCAACCACCAGTGACGCCGGAGCCAACGGTAGCACCCGTAGTCATCAAACATAAGCTGGAAATTCCCCGCGAATTTCGGGCAGCCTGGGTAGCTACTGTCGCAAATATTGACTGGCCCAGCAGACCTGGCTTAAGCACAGAGGAACAACAAGCCGAAGCTATCAGCCTTCTGGACAGTGCCGTCATTCTCAACTTGAACGCCATCGTGCTTCAGGTGCGTCCCCAGTGCGATGCACTCTATCAAAGCGAGCTGGAACCCTGGTCATATTTTCTCACCGGAGAGCAAGGCAAAGCCCCAGAACCCTATTATGATCCGCTTACCTTCTGGGTAGAGGAATCACACAAACGTGGGTTGGAACTCCACACCTGGTTTAATCCTTATCGTGCCCATCATCCCAATGGACAAAAAAACGAAACCTCCATCATCTCAACCCGTCCTGAAATTGTGCGGGAAATCGACAATGGTTATTTCTGGCTGGATCCTTCTCTGCAGGCCACTCAGGACTACTCCTATGATGTGGTCATGGATGTGGTTAAGCGCTATGACATCGACGGTGTTCATTTCGACGATTACTTTTATCCCTACAGTAGCATTGAATTTCCCGATAGTGTTGGCTATCAAGCCTACCTGGGAAACGGAGGCACACTGGAGCGACATGACTGGCGTCGTGATGCTGTAAATGTATTTATCAAACGCGTCTATACTGGCATCAAAGCTGAAAAGAATTGGGTCAAATTTGGTCTCAGCCCCTTTGGAATCTGGCGACCAGGCAATCCACCTTCCATTAAAGGCTATGACCAATATGATAAACTTTTTGCCGATGCCAAACTGTGGCTTAACGAAGGCTGGGTTGACTATTGGACCCCCCAGCTTTATTGGCCAACACGCAAGATTCCACAGAGCTATCCCGTCTTATTGGGTTGGTGGGTTGGCCAAAACACGCACAATAGAAATGTTTGGCCCGGTCTTTTTACCAGCAAGATCAAAGATGAAGCAACTGCCCTGGAAAACTTTAGCCAGATCATGATTACTCGTGGTATGCTTCCTGATGGACCCGGTAATGTCCACTTCTCCATGAAAGCCCTTCAACGTAATTATGGCGGCATATCAGACATTCTGCTCAAAGGTCCCTATACCAAGCCTGTACTTGTTCCCACCTCACCATGGTTGGACAACCAGCCGCCGGCTGCCCCATTGGTGGAAATTGACCCCAGGGAGGGGAATGTCTATATCAATTGGTTCCATGAGAACAAGGATGATGTGAACCAGTGGGTTGTTTATTTCCAGCGAGGCAAAAAATGGGACTATAAGATTCTAACCTCTGAGAAGGAGGCCTATACGCTACCCCTAGTTGTCCGCTCAGAAGATGGTATGACCCCACCAGAAGTATTGGATACCATTGCGGTGACAGCTATTGATCGTCTGGGCAATGAGAGTGAGAGGATTTATATCCCTGTGAGGTAATCGTCATCAGTTTAGCTTTTTAAAAAACGGGCAGTTCTCTGTCCGTTTTTTGTCTTTAGCGGAAGAGCTACTTTTCATTCTTCCAACACACGCGAAGCGCTATATTCCAGGCACGGGGAAAGCCATGATAACGATCTCACATCTCAGGAAGAACTTTGGTAATCTTGTTGCCGTAGATGATCTATCTCTGACGATTAATCAAGGAGAGATTCTGGGACTCCTGGGACCCAATGGTGCAGGAAAAACCACGACCATCCGTATGCTTTGCGCCCTCTTGGAATCAGATGGGGGTGAGATTCAATGGGGCTCATCAGCTGATCTCTCAGAGTTGGTAGGCTTTTGCCCTCAGGAGAATCTATACTGGCCTCGGCTCACCTGTTTGGAACAACTGATTTTTCTGGGAAAAATGCACGGCATGTCGACTGTGGGTGCTCATGACAGAGCGTTAGAATTACTCAAGATGCTAGGTTTGTCAGGTAAAGCGGATGTCTATGCTTCCAAGCTCTCTGGCGGAATGCAGCGCCGCTTAAATATTGCTCTCGCCCTCATCCATGATCCACCTGTCCTCATTCTCGACGAACCTGAAGCCGGTCTGGATCCACAGAGCCGTATCCTGGTCCGTGATCTTATCCGCTCTCTGGCCAGCCAGAAAACAGTCATCATTACCACTCACAATATGGATGAAGCAGAACGCCTGTCTGATCGTGTTGCCATTATTGATCATGGCAAACTGTTGGAGGTGGGCAGTGTCGATTCATTGAAGGAAATTTTGGGAACAGGGGATTGTCTGGAATGTTGCTTTGAGACGGATCTGGAGTATCTGCTGGTGGAAAAATCATCTACAGGGGTTCAATTCATCGAGGAGATCAGTCACGCTCTTGCTTTGGCATCAGATACCATCACGGTGGTGCAGCAAAAATTAATCATTCGATCTTTCCAACATCTGGAAAACTTGTCAGAAGTGACCAATCTTGCCAGCAAGTATGGTCTGGAAATCCAGGACATCCAGCTCCGTAAAACCACTCTGGAAGATGTCTTTATCCACCTTACGGGGAGGACCTTGAGAGAATGAATATTCTGTCATTGCGAAGCTGGAGCAAAGCGCAAGCTGTGGCAATCTCCAATCTCTTGGGTTTCGGACAGACCGAGATCGCGTCGCATTGTCCGCCTTCCTGCAAGTATACAGTACGGCGGACAGGCTCGCGAAGACATGTAGGGTTCATCTCTTCTGTTATCCTGAGGCTCTCGAAGGATAGACAAATTCACACCCGGTTGAGTTTCGATATCGCTGCGTCGGCTTTCAGTCTCCTCTCACGCCTTTGGCCACCGCGTATTGCGGGATCCCGGGGTTCCGTGAAGACTAAGAAGGATCACCCCTTTCAGTCATTGCGAAGCTGGAGCAAAGCGCAAGCTGTGGCAATCTCCAATCTCTTGGGCTTCGGACAGACCGAGATCGCGTCGCATTGCTCGCCTTCCTGCAAGTATACAGTACGGCGGACAGGCCCGTGGAGACATATGGGGTTACCACTTCTGTCATCCCGAGCGGAGTCGAGGGACAAGGAAACCGTATTATTAAGAGCGTACACTAACCCATGATCTGGGCCATATTCACAAAAAGCGTGAAGGAGCAACTCCGCAATATCTGGATACTCATTCTAACCGTGTCCATGGCACCTTTTTTCGTTTTTGTCTATTTTCTCATCAATGAAGCGAGTCAACCCCACTACCGGGCTCTCATTGTGAATCTGGATCAAGGTGTTAAAATGCAGGGCGAAGACCTCAACCTGGGCAACACCATCCCACCTTATTTCCAGGAATACATCGACGGAGTGGAAAACATGCCTCTGAGCGTCAGTTCCTCCAAAACTCGAGAACTTGCAGTGAAGAAAATTGAGAACAGCAAGGCTGATCTGCTCCTGGTGATACCAGACAATTTTACTCGAATCCTGCTTGCCGAAACTCCCGCTATGCCTGAAATAGAGATCGTGGGCAACCTTACCAGCACGGGTTATTTGATTTCGGCAGTTTGGCTGGGGGAGCTGTTCAATGATTTTATGGCGCAACAAACAAAACAGGAACGCCTCTATCATGTGAAGGAAACCGCCCTGGGTCTTTCAGGACAAATCGATGAATTTGAACTATGGATGCCCGGCATGCTCATTCTCTCCATCATCATGCTCTTGTTTTCAGCCACCATAGCCATTATTGTGGAAGTAGATCAAGGTACCATCCTCAGGTTGAAATTATCTGGGATGAAGACCTGGCAATTTCTGGTAGGGGTGGGATCCAGCCAGGTACTGGTTGGCATTATCGCCATTTTTCTCACCTTGGGAGCCGCCACATCCCTGGGTTTTGAGATGCGGGGCGCTTTCTCATTATTCCTTCTCATTACCATCATGACAAGCATCAGCATGATTGCCTTCAGTTTAATTCTGGCAGCAGTCACCCGCTCTGTCACCGACGTGTTGGTGGTGGGCAACTTCCCTCTTTTTTTATTTATGTTTTTTTCCGGAGCCGCATTTCCCATTTCACCTCAAGCCTGGTTCTATCTGGGTGACTATGGCGTCAGCTGGCAAACCCTCATGTCAGCAGCACCAGCCATTTCCGCTCTCCAGAAAATCAGCATCATGGGTGTTGGTCTCACTGATGTGTGGGGTGAGCTGTTGGCCCTGGTTCTGATGACCCTAATTTACTTCATGGTAGGTTTGTGGGGGTTTAAACGACGACACCTCCGAACAAAATAGACTTTACCCAGTACAACTATTCATCATGTCATTTTTCCGTATCCTTTTTCCATTCTTTCTGTGCTTACCCATGTTTGCCTGGACCCAGATGGTGTCTGGACGCATGGTGGACAATGAGACGGGAGTCGCACTGCCCTATGTGAATATCGGTGTCCTGGGAGGGGAGCGTGGAACCGTATCCAATGAACAGGGTTATTTCCATCTTGATCTCACTGGCCTCGTTCCAGAATCCAATGTACGTTTCTCTTATATTGGTTATGAAAATTATGATGTAGATGTGGCTACACTCCGTTCTCAAGAAGAACATCTCGGTGAAGTCAATTTGACTCCCATTACGCTGGAGATGCAGGAAGTCCTGGTTTACCCCAAGGAATTCAAGGAGAAGATAGTAGGAAACCCAAACACACCGGATATGATGAGAGGTGGCTTCACAGAGGACAGTTTGGGTTACGAATTGGGCATCCGGGTCAAAATAAGAAAGCGCCCAACATTAGTAAAGAGTCTGACACTCCATGGCGTTGTCACGAGTTATGACACGGTTTTTTATCGACTGAATGTCTATGAAATGGAAGATAAACTTCCGGGAAAAAATATCCTCAAGACACCCATATATATCACCCTCACCGATGTTGAACCACTTACAGATATTGTGCTGGATTTGACCGAATATCACATTGTTATTCGCGACGATTTTGTGATAACCATGGAATATGTCAAGGAGTTGGGTGAGGGAGATCTGACTTTTTCTACGGGTATTCTCAACGGCAAAATATTCTATCGTGAAACCAGCCAGGCTCCCTGGTATTCAGCCCCCTATGGTTTAGGAATGAGTGTATTGATCCGCTACGAGAAGTAATTCAAAAATCTAAGCGCGATGAGCCAGTGCTGAAGTCGTCTGGCAACCCACAATAGCTGGTGCCTCCTGAATCAAATCATCTTTCACCAGAGCATCCACCATAAACAGAGCGAAATCAATGCGGCGGGTTTTGTTGCTCTCCAGGATGGGATCGCCAATATGTTGACTCCAGACAGGTAAACCCTGGCTTTTACCTTCTTCCAGATCACTACCCCGGACCACTGTCCATTTGAAATCACTGGCAAAGATGCGGTTACAGGCTTCCACCTGATCATCCAGTTCAACGGCTTGAAAGAAGCGGCCTATTTTTGCGGCAACATTGACCAGTACTTTAAACATTGTGGAGTACACATCTTTTCCATCTCTAGTGATATGCCAGCCACAGGAGAAAATGAGACGGGCATCTGGCTTGGCGAAATCCATGACAGCCTGAGTTGTGCCCGATGAATACTGCTGAACCCCCCAGGGCACCAATACGGTGAGAACGCCATCACAATCTGATACAGCTTGTTTAATAACTTCCCTATCGTTGGTAGCTCCAGGAATGATAGTCATACGATCCTTGAATTTATCCAGCTTGGCCACACTCTTCTCACGGCAAACGCCCACCACTTCATAACCGCGATCGAGAGCATGCTGAACCATATACTTTCCCAATTTTCCTGAGGCCCCTACAATACAAACTTTCATGCTTCTCCAATATTCAAATAATTGCTAATATTAACTAGTACTCCAAACTAGACGGAATTAGAGGAGAATCGATGCATTTATGAGACTTCTCTCAATAGATTCAGATCAGATGATTTGTTTGCCAGGACGTGAGGATGAATTCATCAGGGAAATGCTTTGGCGCTGGACTAGCCTATCTGATAAATGGTTGAATCGCAAACCACACACCCACTAGACAAAGCAGGCTTCCCGTCACCTGGTCCAGCGAGCGGAATCCCAATCCTGAAATACTGCGGGTATGCAGTAATGCACCTACCCTGGAATAGATCAGCAGGCCCAGAGCACCAATAGAAATGAGCACCAGGGAAGTGATCCATGTGGGCTGATCAGGGCGGTAGGTAAATACAGCTAAAATGACACCGGGATATTTCGGATTGAGAAGTTGCAGCAAGACCCCATTCATAAATGTCGGTGCTTTTTGTTCTGTCTCCCGGCTTTTTCGAAAAAGTAGCTGGAGGCCCAGGTATACAATGAACAACCCGCCTAATATTTGTACGATTTTCGTCCCAGTCGGACTTATCGAATTGATTTGTATAGTTAACGAACCGAAAACAAAAGCAATAATCCCATATACAAGGATAATTCCAAATTGGAAGGGCAGGAGTTGGTAAAAACGGGTTCGGGCGCCCAGAACAAAAGAAACCAGATTAGCTGGACCGGGACTCAGCATAAGGGGGATGACGATGATAATGGTTTCGATCATACCGGTTATCTCGAATTAGATAAGTTCGTTAAAAAGGCCAACAGGGAAAAAACATAGATCTATCAGAATTCCTCACGATGGGGCTGCTTTGACAATTGGAATAAGTCATAACTAAGCATGGGATACCAGATCAAATAACCCAGCATGCCTATTGAGAGGTATTCAGTAATTCCGGGAATAAAGGGTGAAAGTGTATGCTGGATCAAATCAAAGCTGTTTCCCACAATGCCAGCAATGGCAGTGGTTTTATGGAAATGCCCCGAACTGAGCATGGCGACTGAAATCATGATTCCGCCAGTCTGTAAAAGAATGCCTGTGACATAGGATACGGTACTATTCCACCAACCATTTGCCAGAACTGCTTCACCGGCTGCAATAAGTTGAGACTTTTCACTCCCATTCTCTGCAGCGATAAATTTTTCTCCGAGATGGATCATGGCAAAAGTGGACTCGCTTGCAAAACTCAAAACGACAGCGATTACTGTAAATCCAAAAGCAAAGCTGCTTAGGAGAGGCTTATGTTTCCATAAAGAGACGAGCAAAGCAGGAAAATTACCCAGATACAGCCCGACCAGAAACATCATCATCAGATCGAGTCGCAGGAGGCTTGACCAAAAGCTGGCTTGTTGAGTCAGGAAAAATTCTTCAGCGCTGGTTACTCTGGACCCCACCAGAGAAACCACGAAGATGTAAGCGACAATTATGCTTAATTGCAATGCTGAGCAGATGGCGCCAATGCGATATAACCGTGAATCCATTTCTCTCTTCACTTGTTTTTCTCCTGCTGGTTCGAGCTGTTTTTAAATCACCAGGCGTAGCTCAACCCGGTACTCAAGGCTTTTTCACCCAGACCCGCCCACTCCACGAAGATGCCAGTTCCGCCGAATTGTATGGCGGTGCCCAGGGCAATTTGGTAGTGATGAATATCTGTTCCCATGACATCCGTGTTTTCTAGTTTCCAGCTTACGGGTCCACCAAAGATACGTGCTGTAAGATAGGGGAAGATCGTATCATTTATAATCCAGCTGGCTCGTCCACCTAGACGCAGATCAGAGGAGACATAGCTGGTTTGGTTCTGGCTTAAAGCATTCTCTGTTTTAGTAGAGGATGCGCTGAGGAAGGCTGAAAAGTCTACATAGGGTTTAGCGCCCTGTCCCCGTTGCCACAGATATTCAACACCGACAGCCAACATACCGCCAGGTTTTACGCTATGCGCGGCCTGACCAGCTGGTGTCAATTTGCCATCACGAATAATTCCCACTCCTCCGCGGAGTGACCAGGTGTCGTTCAAGCGCCAGGCACCTGAAAGGGAAACAGTATTCATGTTGATCTCAACGTCATCACTTCCATCAAAGCGAAGTGTGGAACTCAGTGATCCTAGACCAACTCCCAACGTTAAGGGATTGTCTTGGTGTTCATCGTCATACGTTCCGGTATCGTTGCATTGTGGGGGCGGACCGCCCGGTAGGGGGACACCTCAGCCATAAGCATCAGGTACCGTTATCATCCAAACAGCGAAAGCCAGCAGGAAGCGTGTGGTCTTATTTATCAATATCATTTTAATTCATGTCTCCAAGGGTGCTTGTTTATTATCTGATAAACCTATCTCAGGCTTTTTAATTTTTCTTCAAGGGCCAGGGTGATTTCTGTTTTCATATCAGTGAACATTCCGAGATGACCGCCTTCAAACTCAAAATAGGTCACCTCAACCCCTCTTTCCTTCAAAATCCGTATTGCTTCTCTGCCACCCCCAACTGAAATAACCTTGTCGTTATCCCCATGAAAGGCGAAAACGGGCGCACCAGGCTGGAAGGGCGCTTCGCCCAGCATATCAGTCGCCAGTTTTCCGGAGACCGCAAAAATGTAAGCATAGTCAACGCCGTAATTAACCGATTGATAATAAGCCATCATAGCACCTCCAGAAAAACCCAGCAAAATGGGCTTCTGTTTTGTTGGGTATTTAAGTGCCAATAGTTCGATTGCTTCATGGATCGCTGGTCCGTATTGAGCAAAATCAGCAGCGTTCCAGGGCCAGGCACTACCAAAGCTACGGGGGTGGGGACCTTCCAACAACACAATACATGCTGGCACATCAAGCAGATCCAGGGCAGTAGAATAGAAATTTCCAGGTGTATCTCCGTTTCCATGGAGAGCTACTAACAGGGGCAAGCTGTCAGATCGACTGGTCTCGCCTGAATATTTCACAAGATAGTTAAATTCGACATCGTGACCTGGCACATAAATACTGGGAAGGGTAAACCACCAGACCACAGCGGCCAGGGCTAACAATAGGATGATGATTTTTTTCATTTTCCTGGATAACAATGCTGTGTTTGAACTGCCACTATGGTCTAGTCTTTTTTATGATGTCATACCCGGTGGCTTAGACCTGAGACAGATTGCCAGGCAACAGGATGCGGGTTAGAGCTTGTTGGGCAACAATTCATTTGTATCTCATTAAGAGCGGTTTCCCATACCTTCTGAACTGCAATCCAGATAGAAAATCCTCATACCCTTTGAGAGTAAACCATCCAACAGGTCCACATCTCTTTGGGGCTTCCTCAATGTGAAATTCCTGTGCAGGCATATATCCAAACCCAACTAAGAATATCATTTCACCATCTCGGTTTTGAGCAGCATCCACAATGACAGAGACATGACCGATACCCCCACTCTCGTTTTGTACAAACATGTCACCAGGGCGTAGATCCTCTGGAGAAACTATTAGGGCTCCCTTTTTAATTGAGTGTGAATTTGAGAAGGCCATATGCCAGCGCAGATACTTCTTGAATGACTTGCCCGATTCAGCGAACGATTTAAAATTTCCGTTGTAGTCAAAAAGAGCCAATCGATTTAATTGATCTATATTCTTTAAATATTCGGCCCATAGTCTCATGGAAAAATCTGCGCATTGTTCTAAATCTTCATGATATAGAAGAGGTAGATTAACCACAGCCAGCACATCATATAGCACCCAACTTGATTTGAGTACATCACCATCCCACGTTAGGATTTCATTGTTTTCCTTTAAGGGAAGGTTTCTTAGATAGGAGGGATATAGTCCATCTGCATACTCAATTCTATCGTATCCCTCGGGGGTAACAATATCTTTTATCGTCATAGCATTTTCTGCTAGACCCAAATGGGTCAATACTAGTAATGTTAGGGAAGATATTACTATTTTCTTTTTCAAGATATTCCGATGCCTTACGTTTTTGTCCCGACGCTTTGTGTTTCCCACCCAGCGGCAGGTTCATTCATTTGTCGGGGTCATCTTATCCATCCAATCCCGCCAGATCGGGAGTAGAGGAAATTTTTATTTTGAACTTAGTTGTTTATCAATTTCTTCAATCAATGCTTTGGAGCGGGGTCTTTTTGCATCAACATCTAAAATTTTCCCCTCTTTATCAAGGAAGATATAGCGAGGAATTGCTTTGATGTTGAGTTGTTTTAATAATGCAGATTGAAAGCTACCCACCAATCGATAGTGGCCCTCATAGATGCCAGACATTTCTATTCCTTTATCCCACATATCCGTCATCTCATCAGTTGATAGAAAGATGAATGAGATGTCTTCATCTGCATACTTTTCAATCAATCCCCTGGAGTAAGACATTTCATCCAGGCAGGGCTTACAACCCAGAGACCAGATATCCAGGAAAACCAATTTACCAGATTGTTTATTGAGCAACTCGCGAAAGGTTATTTTTCCACCATCTCGGTTGTATAATGAACTCATCAATATCTCGTCAGGGAGACTGGAGCCTTGCATTGATGATATGTTTATGTGTTTCTCATAGAGTGTCGATACAATTTCTCTCACCTTCTCTGACTCACATTGACCAAGAAAGTCATTTACCAGTGTACTGTCTATTGAATTGGTTCTCTCGATCATATATGAAATCAATCTGGCTTGAAAATGTTCTCTTGTTTTGTCCTCTAAATTCTCATTGGCGAAGCGGTATGCTTTTTCCAGGTGCTCTTGATATGATTCTGATGTACCCACTTTATACAGTATATAGGAGGAGAGGGCCGTTAAATAATCATCTGCGTTGATCAGTGCACCGTCATTATGAAAATCAGCTTCGACGATAAAATCAAAATACTCATCTGTGAAACCCAGGGAATCGGCATCACCTCCGTACATGTGCTTCTGCATACTCTCGCACATGAACAACATGGAATAAAACTGATAATTGATCTGGGCCAGTGCGAATTGCCGAAAAGTTTCATCCAATTCATTTTTTAATTCAAAAGCGTTGAAGGCATCAAGTGCATCATTCCTGTTCGCAAGTACAAGTTTTTTGAATTCAGCCGGGGGCAGATCTCTCATTTTCATGAAAAAATTACCCATGTCATAATTCATATTGAACGTTGAGAGGTAATGGTTTTGATTGGCGCTTGAACCATCAAAAGACAGGGTTCGTCTCACATCCTTATCATCAAAGGATATTGACAGACTATCACCGGGGTACAAAAAGAGCAGGTTATTTGATCGGGGCCTTGAGAGGAAGACTTTTTGAGGTTCCTGGATAGAAAATTCCAGCTTGAAGTTTCCACTATCATCCACCGTTGTGGAAAGCTTGGAGTTGTCTCTGGTAATCATATCGTCAAAAACGAGTATCCCAATATTGTCTGAAATGGGATTTTCGATTTGACCAGTGATTATGGTTCTTTGGTGATTATCTGGCTCACGCGCACATGAAAAAAGAAAACTGACTATGATCAACAGGACTATTCGATGCTTCATTCTATCCCCTTTTATATGTAATGTTTTAGGATCTTCACCTAAAATGCACTAGTTCAAAAGCAGAATTAATAATATTCTATTTATCTACAATTGGTTGGTTGACTGCGCCATTCCAGGCAACGCTCAATCCTTTGTCAGAATATATCTATACTTTCTGTTCAAGTCTGAATCGATCTGGCTCATGTCAAGGGTTGTGCCATCAAAACTATAATTATATGCTCCCCCAATGATGAGACGATGATCGAATTCACACGTGTGGATAGTCGTATCTTGAAATGATATGGCAATGGCACCCCAGGAGCATTTTCCTGCACTCCTCGGAGGCGTATAGCTTGTGTTTTCAGTGAGGTTGTAGCCGTTCTCATCCAGGGTTAAGATTGTCGAGCCTGTCCTGGAAGATTGCTCAGGAGAATTATAATCATAAAAAACCGTAAAATCACCTGAGTAGCTTCCCACTTCTAGATTCGTCGGGGAATTCTCCTCACAGCCCATCAATAACAGTGCGAAAAGAAAAGCCGCAATGAGTGCTTTCATTTTTCTAGCCCCAGATATGATCATAATGCTTATCCATAATAATCCCCGAAGTTCTGCTCAGAGATGTACAAATCAAAGCCCCCTTTCCCACCTGGACGATCCGATGAGAATATCATGACATCATAGAAAAGAACCTCAAAGATGATGGGTCTGAATTCATCAAATTCCGTATTTATAGAGACCCCACAATTGAGTGGAGGACCCCATTGGTCTTCCTCAAATTTGGAGTACCATATATCGTAGCCCCCAAATCCTCCCGGTCTGTTCGACGCAAAGACCATCACATTGTCCTGGATATATGGACATTTATCGTCTGATGTACTTGAAAAGCGGGTTTGTTTTTCTACACGAGTTGGATTGGTTCCTATAAGGGCATCTTTTGAAAGAACCCCGTCATAAGGCACCGAAAAAATGTCATATCTGCCTGCTTCTCTATTGCTACAAAAATAAATGCTTTGATTCAATGTGTCGATAAAGGGATAGGCATCATTTTCTACTGAATTGGTCCCTGTAATTGACAACACGCTTGAAAGTGTCTGAGAAGAACTGTCATAATTCCATCTGGTTAGCTCCACGAAGCTTACGTCGGAGTTTCCTTCTGGACTGGTGCTATACAGAAAAAAGAGCGTTTGCTCCATTAAACAGACATAAGGTCCGTATTCGTTCTCCGCAGTATTGATAAGGGGGTAAATTGTTTCTGTTATTCGAGGAGCTACATCATTTGGAATATGAAATTTCAACATATCGTCTTTAACCAAAAAGTCAATTTTACCGGAGACAAAATCGAATTCTTTACCAGCGCTGTTCCTGTTGGAAGAGAAGAATACTTCAGTCCGATGGGAAGGGTAGGGGGCAGCAGAATTATAGTCATCATAGACCGAATTGATATCGCCTAAATTCATGGGGGTTGTTGTGATAATGGTATCATCATCCTGGTTTTCGGGCTCACATCCCACACTCATAATCAGAATTATCAGCAACGATACATATCTGGAGTAACTTACCATTTCATATTTTCTTCAATATATTGGCCACTTTCGATTTACGGACACTTATTCAGTATTCGACGAGAAGGTTTGCATTAAATCATCCAACTCACCCATTGAAAGGTGGGTTGCTTTTGCTTTTCGAAAGAAGAACACTGCCATGAAAAACCAGAATACCGGGTTAATAAGATTTAGTATTGCACCTAATTCAGGCTTGAATATCATTAGGTTAATAACCAGCAAGGCAATCCCGATAATGGTCAGCAAAGCAGAAAACAAGAGATACTGCTGGCGTTTCTTCTCTACAAACTGCTCAAGCCCTTCTCTAGTGGGTTGCTTCATCAAGTCAAAGGGCAAATCCTTTAGAATGTGGTGACTTATAAACGGGTTCATTCAAAGCTCCTGTTGTTTAAAAAATTCTGCCTGACATGTCGTAGTATTCCAGAATATGGGTTTACCCTGTTTGGCATTTACACTGCCCCATAAGAATACCAGTTTTTCCTGATCTTTATGTACATTCGGTCCTGAAACTCGTTTTTATCCAAAAATATAGTGTCTTCCTCTTTTGGACAGTAGAGTACGCCAAATCTATTATCAAGAAATCGGTTATAGATAAAAGCCACACCATATTGATCACGCCAGAGTTCTATGTATGCATGCTTTTTCATAAAGTTCAAGAGTGCCAGAGAATCTCCTTCTGTTAGTGGGGCAGGTAAACCACCGAAGATCTTTTTATAAGTGAGCTAATCTTTTTTAGCCGGCAAGTTTGGCTGTTTGCCCAGGTATGTTTGATAAAATAGAGAATCCCCATTTTCATGATAAAAAAGTTGGGAAATATTTATGTTCTTCTGGAAAATATCGTAGGCTGCGATGTATTCTTCTTCCACTGAATTCAAGTAGATGTTTGCTGTTAATCTCCATGCATGGAGATAGTATGAGCCATACAGGAGCCCCCAAAATACAAAAAGGGAAACGATCCTTTGCCTCCAGTTGATCTTTGTGAGCAAGGCGGTTACTGTACCAATTGTAAAAACAGCGAATTTTGCCAAGCCCATCAAATAGGGATGGTTGAAGGGGCGGGAAAAATCAAAAACTTGAAGCAAAAGATAGACAACCAGCAATGTGATTAGTCCTCGATGATTCCGATAGTCAAAATCGCGCATCTAGAATAGAGAGGTGGACCCCAAAAACTGGACAGTGGCTTAGGTGTGAACTCCGGATTAATATAAGTCCATAAGGAGGACACCATGACAAAGCGCAAAAGACGTAATCACAGTTCTAAATTCAAAGCAAAA
>Ga0307992_1000844_pt1 | contig 18767 bp, 14 predicted proteins | sample EllFjometagen133_FD_203162 | JGI IMG/M metagenome (GOLD analysis project Ga0307992, IMG submission 203162) | Marine microbial communities from Ellis Fjord, Antarctic Ocean - #133 | ecosystem: Environmental > Aquatic > Marine > Unclassified | place: Southern Ocean | collected 2014-10-08
GTCCAAAATCAACTTGGCCCTCTACACCAGGCAGGGTCTCTATCCGGGCATACAGTTTGGGATCTTCTTGCTTTTGGTTACGGACGTATCGTTTAACACTGTCATAACTGCCACGATAGCTCTCTTCAACATACAGGTCCTGATAAATGCTCTGAGCATTCTGTCCAGCCTTTAGCTTTTCAGTAATCTCTGTATCGTAGACCGCAACCTTGGATTTGGAGGGTTGTTTTTCAACTTCTTTAGAGTCGGTGGGCACTTCAAAACAGGCCACCTGACCCGGTGGGCACTTGCTACCCCCTCTAGGTGGCACACTTTGACTCAGTTTTTCGGATTTATTAGCAGTTGGATCACTACTTGGTTGATCACTATTATCAACTTCTAGAGCTGTATGTTCTTGTTTCCATTTCTTGCGGTAGATTGATACTGTATCACGGTGTACACCGGTACTTCTATTGATCTTACGGTTACTCCAGCCTAGTGTTAATAACCGCTTTATCAGGTCCTTTTTATCCATCCTTAGAGTATTCCCCATGTATTTGGTTCTCCTTATTTGTTCAAAGAGAACCTAATGGTTTTTCGCTCTATGGGTGGCCTATTTTGAAGTGCCCACTAGTGGCACATTTTGACTGCCCACTGACATAATGACTTCTACATCAACTCATTTAAGTGCGGGTTTGATGTATAAATGGTATCAGAGGCTCTAAGGAGCTTTATCATCGCATCTTTGACATTCAAACAGTTTGCTGTCCAAACCCAGCAATAGCACCATCTGACCCTCAAATTTCAAAACTTTTTCAAAATGGAGACTTTTTGGTGACCGACACCCTCTCAGCCCTTATATAGCTTAAAAGGCAACGGATTTCCCTGGCGGGCGAAGCTCGTACCCCGCCAACGGCGGCGGGAGGAGCGTAGACTGCTAATTCGTAGGTCACAGGTTCGAGCCCTGTCCGGAGTACTAAAAAGAGGTCAGCTTTGCTGGCCTCTTTTGTTGCCTCAATAAGTACAACTGATACCAGGTAGTTTTCCACAACTCGATATACAGCAGCTTAGCAAGGTCCAATATTAAGGTGCTTGCACAATGAACTGGACAACTCGAAAGTGTCTCTTAACTTTAAACTTTTAAGTTCCGAAATGCTTTGAAGACACACCCATAATCTGCATTTGTAAAGGTTTTGTATAGCTGACAAATCTGCCTTCTGATTGTAAAATACCAGCGAATCACAATCAACCCGGTGCAATCAGTTATCATATCAGACAATTGCACTAAAAACGAGGAGAGTCACATGAAAGTACAGCCGAAAATCCAAATTTGGGGAGCGTTAATTTTGAGTTTTATGCTACCTCTAATGGTATTTGGAACCATTCAGGAGCAAATCGACGCTGCAGTTGAGGGTGAGATCGTTCTAGTCTACCCAGGTACTTATGTAGAGAATATTAACTTCAATGGAAAAAACATTACCGTTCGATCCACCAATGGTCCCGAAGTAACGATCATCGATGGAAATGGGAATGGCAGTACGGTTACATTTGCATCAGGTGAGACAAGTGCCGTTCTGAATGGATTTACAATCACAAATGGTAGTGGAACTCTCAACGATAATGGTCATCGTGTTGGAGGTGGAATAGCCTGCCGTTCTAATTCAACACCAACATTAATGAACCTCATTGTTGAGGGTAATAATGCTGTAGGTGATTCTGCTATCGGTGGTGGTATCTTGTGTTCGCTTGGATCAGATGCCCGCATCCAGGATGTCATCATTCGCAATAATGAAGCGGATTATGGCGGTGGATTTTGTGCTTATGAAGCAAGTCCAACCTTAGAGCGAGTGGAGATATATGGCAATCATGCTCGCGTCACAGGTGGAGGCCTTACCTTTTGGGCTTCTAATTCACGAGTTGATGACGTACTGGTGTATGACAATACCGCACGATATATGGCTGCGGGAATCTGGGCTCATATGCTTGCTGCACCTGTATTAAATCGGGTCACTGTGTCTGGTAATCGGTGTACAGATCGCATTATACCCAATATCGCTGCTGGTGGATTGGGTGTAAGCGTTGGATCAGAACCCGTTCTAATCAATTCAATTCTGTGGGGTAATTATCCTAATGAAATCGAATTCTACGCTTACATGGCTGCTAGCCAGGTTGGCATTTACTCCTCTGATATAGATGGCGGTGAATCAGGTATCGTGACCAATGGGAATGGAACGGTCACCTGGGGTGCAGGCAACTCGAATCTGGATCCAGAATTTGTGGATACCAATACTGGAGATTTTTCGCTACAATACACCTCCCCCTGTGTTGATATGGGAACACCCCTACTTATAATGGGAGAGGATACACTCGTGGATATGGCTACACCGGATTTCTGGGGGGCTAATCCTGACATGGGTGCCGTGGAATCACTAAGACCCATCATGACCCTGGAAGTTCCAGACGTATTTTCTGGTATTCAAGCTGCCATAGATTATGCCATTGATGGGGATACAATCCTGGTGGCGGCTGGTACTTATTATGAGAACATAAATTATTTAGGTAAAGATGTAATTATTGTATCCGAATCTGGACCAGAGTTGACCATCATTGATGGCTCTCTGGAAGAAACCACCACAGTACTCATTGCGAATCAAGAAAGCCGGTTGGCTGTCCTGGATGGATTTACTATTCAGAACGGGAGTGGTTTTCTTAAATATGGAACTAAATCAAATGAAAGGTATGGTGGTGGGATTTGTGTGCGCTTTGTATCAAGTGCAACATTAAGAAATCTAATCGTCACCAATAACTCTGTACCCAACGGCCCTGAGCCCTCCGCTGGAGGTGGAATCGGTGTAGCTTTTGAATCTGATCTTTTAGTGGAAGATGTTCTTGTACACAATAACACTGCAAACCATGGCGCTGGATTTTTTTCATATCACGCTTTTCCAGAATTAAATAACGTGACATGTCGAAGTAATCATGCAGCTGGCTGTGGTGGTGGAGCAGCGTTCGAAACCAGTACTCCCACAATTAACCATATTGTCATGTATAATAATGTTGCGGACGAAGGTGGTGGTGGGCTTTGGTTCTTCAAGAAATCTGAAGCGGTTATTAATCAAGCCACTATCTACGGGAATGATGGCGTAGTTGGTGGTGGTGGCATACTTGCCATTGATGATAATAACCTATGTTTAGTCAATTCTATTTGCTGGGACAATACGCCTGACCAGATTGAATCATACAATTACGCTCCTAACAACTGGATACCCAGTCATGTTGGTATCGCAAATTCAAACATTCAAGGGGGTATTAGACACCTAGATTTGCTGCCAGATGAGTTGATTTTCTATGATAGTAACCTGTTGATTGACCCTCTTTTTACTGATCCTGAAAATGGGGATTATTCCCTCCAAGAGACTTCTCCTTGCACAGATGCAGGCACAGCCCGATTTGTTTGGGGCGGTGATACTTTGATAGATATTGATCATGCTGAGTACAATGGATTGGCTCCGGATATGGGGGCTATAGAGTCACTTTTTGGTGTTTCGGTGGTAGAGGGTTTGATTCCTGAAAGATTTATGCTAAACCAAAACTATCCCAATCCCTTCAACCCCTCGACAACTATTAGCTATACTCTACCAGGGCAATCAGATGTGAAGCTAATAGTGTACGATATTCAGGGTAGAGAGGTCACAACAATTCAAGAAGCAGAGCAATCTCCTGGTACTTATGAGGTGAAGTGGAACGGTATAGATCAATCAGGCAATCCTGTTAGTACAGGTGTGTATTTCTGTCGACTACAGGCTGGAGCATATAGCAAAACGATCAAAATGCTGTATTTGAAATAAGGAAGTAGAATCAGCTCAAGCTGTTATACACAAGCCCCTGACCTCAAAATCAGGGGCTTTTCATATCAAACTTCAAAACTTTTTCAAAATGGTCACTTTTTAGTCACCGACACCTCCTCAGCCCTTATATAGCTTAAAAGACCAGGGATTTCTAATCCGTAGGTCACAGGTTCGAGCCCTGCCTGTCTTGTCGTAGCTCGCAGAGCGTAGACAGATCCGGAGTACTAAAAGAGCCCCTTTTTGAGGGGCTCTTTTTATGTCCGCTCCTCACTAATAATACAGATGTCAGGTAGCTTTCTGGCAGGTTCGACATAATATCAGTTAACAGTGAGATACTCTAATTTCTTAACATGATTAGGAAGCCAAGCATGTCTCTCTTATTATTAACCCAAAGTTGTGCCAAATGTTGAAAGACTTATAGGCTAGGACCTTGGGATGAGGTTTATCATTTTTGGGCAGCTCAAGCCTTGGACGTTATGCGTACAAACCAAAGAAAGTTGCTAAGTATACACTAGAAACCTAAAAGGGTACTAACAAATGAAATTGTTAATTCGAAATCTTGCTCGCAGTATAACCGAAGATGAATTAAAAATACTCTTTGGTGGATATGGCACCGTGCAATCTTGTGATTTAGTGTTAGATAAGGTCACCGCCGAATCTAAGGGTTTTGCTTTTGTGGAAATGCCAAAAACAAAAGAAGCTCATGCTGCGATAAAGGCCCTCAATGGTAAGACTGTAGCTAATAAAATAATTCGTGTTAAAAAAGCTATAAATTAAAATATGTGTATCAAGCAATCAAACAATCCCTTGCACGGTATAACCCTAGAGAAAGTTGTAATCAAATTGCATGAACACTTCGGTTGGGATGAGTTGGCTAACAGAATCAATATTAATTGTTTTAAAATTGATCCATCAGTTAGATCATCTTTAAAGTTTTTACGTAAAACACCTTGGGCTAGAAACAAAGTTGAGAATTTGTATATAGCAACATTTTGTGCATAACAATGGTTTCGAGCTGACTCACAACAGAGAAGTGGTTATGGACAAAGGAACAATGAGGTTACAGGAAAACTCACCGGCTAAAGAGTTTAATACCACAGATGTATTTGGAAATCCATTATCTATAGGAATGTTCAGTGGCAAGACGGTGTTATTATCCTTTTTGCGGTTTACAGGATGCCCGGTTTCTACCTTACATGTGTATAGCTTAATTAAGCGCATAGAAGAGTTAAATAAAAAGAATATAGCAGTCATTATCGTGTTCGAATCCAGTATAAAATCCATAACAGAATATGTACACTATGAGAACATTCCTTTCATACTGAAAATGATCTTTGTAAAGAAATGGGAAAATTAAAATCAAGTGTGATTTGACGGATGACAAAGACTAAAATAAATCACAAAAAACAAGTATAGAATTATTTGAAGGGAAAAACGCATGAACACTAAATCGATGGAATGGCTTACAGATTGGCTAATTGGGTTTGGAGTTGGAGAAACTGCCGCCATGTATTTGAAATTAGTAATCTTATTAGTTATTCTTTATGTTTTTTCTTACGTCACCAATCTCATTGTAAAAAAGATTCTTATCCGTTCTATCCTGTCAGCAATCAAAAAAACTAAAAGTGTATGGGCTGATGCGCTGGTGGAAAATAAAGTTATTATTTCACTCTCTCATATTGCACCGGCTATCGTAATTTATTTGACTACGCCTTATATTTTTGAGGATTTCTCTGGCGCAAGTCCTTATATTTTGAGATTAGTGAATGCTTATATCAGCACTATTTTTATTATTGTTATTATCAATTTCCTGAATACGCTAAAGTACTACTTCGAAAACACAAAAATATTTAAAGACAATCCTTTAGATAGTTATTTCCAGTTAGTTAAAATCGCCATTTACATTATAGGCGGTATAATCATTCTATCATTCCTCCTGAATAAATCCCCGTTATACTTTTTTAGTGCTTTGGGGGCAATGACAGTTGTTTTGCTATTGATATTTAAAGACACCCTTATGGGATTTGTGGCAAGCATACAACTTTCAGCAAATAATATGATACAGATAGGTGATTGGGTCTCCATGCCAAAATATAGAGCAGATGGTGATGTTGTTGAGATGAACCTAACGACCATTAAGATCCAAAACTGGGATAAAACAATTACTACTATCCCACCTTATGCATTTATTTCAGAGTCCTTCAAGAACTGGAGAGGAATGTCGGACTCGGGAGGCAGAAGGATAAAACGGTCCCTAAATGTTAAGATCAGCAGCATAAAATTCTGCACCCAGGAAATGCTGGAACGATTTAAAAAGTTTCAACTGATCAAAGATTATATTGAAGAAAAAAGCGATAAAATTGAGAAGTATAATAAAGAAAACAAGATAGATAAATCCTATTTAATCAACGGAAGACATTTAACTAATATTGGTATCTTCAGAGTATATGTAGAAGCTTATGTGAAAAACAACCCTGATATTAACCTTAATATGACCTGTATGGTAAGGCAATTGCTTCCTACAGAAAAAGGTCTTCCAATCGAAATATACACATTCAGCAATCGTCAGGAATGGGTGATATATGAAGGGATCATGTCAGATATGTTCGATCATCTTATTGCAGCAGTTCCTGAATTTGAACTCGAAATATTTCAAAACCCTACAGGGACCGATTTCAGAAAGCTGTAATATTGATGTTAAAATTATAATGATTACGGAGAACCCCCAACAGTTAACAAGCACTTGTTATATAAAGAGGTGTGCGGCGTCAGACCAATTCGGTTCATTTGAGTTGAAAATAACAATATAGCTGCAATAGTTCAAAACATGGGTTTGTCACTTGCGATATTTTTCTAAGACATTAGAAGATTATCCCCCTAACAATGGTACTGTGAAAAAAGTCAAGCTGGTTCAGCACCTTCAAACCCAGTAATAGCACCAAATACAGGGTGAATTTCAAAACTTTTTTAAAATGGTCACTTTTTAGTCACTGCACCCCGCCAGCGGCGGCGGGACACCTTGCAAACCCTTATATAGCTTAAAAGGCAACGGATTTCCCTGGCGGGCGAAGCTCGTACCCCACCAACGGCGGCGGGAGGAGCGTAGACTGCTAATCCGTAGGTTGCTCCTACGCTGTCAGCTTCGGCCGCACAGGCACAGGTTCGAGCCCTGCCTGTTGGGGCGAAGTCCGAAGGATGAAGACCAATCCGGAGAACTAAAAAGAGTCCCTTATTGAGGGGCTCTTTTTGGTTCTTGCCCTCACTAGTAATACTGAAGTCAGGTAGTATTCTAGCAACTCGACATAAGGCAGATTATCGGGCATAATCTCAAAGAAACAATAACAAGTTCATTGTTAACAAAGTATTTAGGAGTAATATTTACCAATCACCATGGAAATGGTCCATCAAGATACAGGACTTTGATTTGGATCTAGCAAGGTCTCACCTATTTTTATGTCCAAACTGTGGCAAATGTTCAAAATACAGGAATTGCTAGTTTGAATAGTCCAAATTCTGTCATAAAATACAGCAAAACCATTGGGGCAGAGCAAACAGCGTTTTGATGATTAGATATCCATTTGGTTTCATGTGAATTCATTAGGGAGGGATATATGAAGTACATCGAATGGGAAAGCACCTACGATGTGGGTGAGACACGAATAGATATTCAACACAGACACCTAGTAAGTCTAATAAACATGCTTCACGCTGGTGTCTCAGCGCATATGGAAGATCAACTTGTGGGTAGTATTTTGGACGAGTTAGGCATGTACGCTCTTGTTCACTTCTCCTATGAAGAAAAATGGATGGAGGAAGTGGGCTACCCAGAGCTCTCAGAACACAAACTTCTTCACATTAACCTACGTCAAAGTCTGGACAAATACAGAGAAGATTTTAACCTTCGTCAAGCACACCTTTCAGGAGACCTTTATGAGTTCCTTCACGGTTGGCTAATGGATCATATCCTCGAGGAAGACAAAAAATTATCAGACTATGTTTGAGTTAATTGAATGTAATCTTTGACCTTTACACCTGCATATGCCTCCATCAAAACACCAATGATCTGTGCTTCTGTGAACCAGCGCTTCATCTGGATCTCCTTCTGTCCAATTTAAACCGCTATTCATAAGCCCCTGACCTCAAAAACCAGGGGCTTGTGATACCAAATTTCAAAACTTTTTCAAAATGGAGACTTTTTGGTGACCGACACCCCGTCAGCCCACATATAGCTTAAAAGGCAACGGATTTCCCTGGCGGGCGAAGCTCATACCCCGCCAACGGCGGCGGGAGGAGCGTAGACTGCTAATCCGTAGGTTGCTCCTACGCTGTCAGCTTCGGCGGCACAGGCACAGGTTCGAGCCCTGCCTGTTGGGGCGAAGTCCGAAGGACGAAGACCAATCCGGAGTACAAAAAAAGGTCAGCTGGTTCCTGAGGTTCTCGAAGGGTGCTGGCCTTTTTCTAATTGCTTCTATAAGTATGATTGCGATCAGGTCGTTTTCAGCATACATAAAGTTGAACAACCATGTTTGCTTGTAGAAATATTTTCGGCTCATGTTCTACATAATTCTGATATGAATCACATTCATAGATGACAATAAATGTAATGAAATTGTTTTCAATCATTGGTCGTTTACATTCCTTCGGAAACAATTAATTTTGTGATGTACTATTGAATCACACATATTGGCAGTCATAGAGTCTGCAATGGCACGGTCATTGAAAAGTATCTTCTGTGGGAGCACCTTGATGAGCCAATGTCAAGTATGCGCCACTAATATAATCAATCCTCACGACAAATTCTGTCGACATTAAAGGGCTACCTTTCACAAACAGAATATTTCAACTAAAAATAATGTAATACTATGAGCAGTATTACCCACCAACATGAAAATGGAGAGTCAATCATGTTAAACAAACGATCAACTATTTTCCTCGCTATCAGCCTGTTTTTGCTAACGAGCCTATTTGCTGAATCAATTGAGAAACAAAAACTCACACCCGTCAGAACGTTTGAATCTGAAGGGGCTGTTGTATTGAATACTGCCGATGGCATTCTTTTGTCAGAGGGCTTTGAAGGTGAGGAACAGGGGTGGTCGACCATTGATAATGATGGCAACACCTTTACTTGGGGTATTTATGATGAGACTGTTATTAGTGAGGATGCTGCGCACACGGGCAGTTTTGGAGCCGGTGTCTATTACAACGGTGCCGGGAATGATGATTGGCTCATTAGTCCACAAATTATTATCCCAGCAGGTGAAACCGTATCACTTTCATTTTGGGCCCTTTCAAGTGCTTCAAATTACTTAGAAGATTTCAACCTTAAGCTCTCAACGACAGGATTCAGCATGGCTGATTTTTCAACCACCCTCGGAGAAGTCAGAGCAGTTCCGGGCACCTGGACCCAATACACCTATGACTTAACGGCTTATGCTGGCCAGTCCGTTTACTTTGCAGTCCAATGTGTATCAGTTGATGAGTGGGCATTGTTTGTAGATGATTTTGAAGTTAGCTATCCTGAAGCCAACGAAATAGCAATTGGCTCGGGTGACATTACAGGTACACCTTTACCTGTAGAAGCATTTTATAATTACTCTTACGCACAAAGTATCTATCTCAATAGCGAAATTGGTGAAGCCGTTCAGATTAATGAGATTCGGTACCATTATAATGGAGCTGAGGCATGGGGTGATCCAATTACCATCTATATGGGAGAAACCAACAAGACAGAATTTGTCAATGGTGAGGATTGGATACCAATCTCAGGTTTGACACAGGTTTATGATGGGAATTTGACAGTAGAAGCAAGCCAGGGTATGGTTTCTTTAATCCTAGATACGCCGTTTTCCTATAGTTATACCGGGAATCTGGTTGTTGCAGTCGATCGGAACGCAGGTAGTTTTCACGATTCAAACTCAGAATTCTTTTGTTCAACAACTTCTAATATCAGATCCATAAGCCACTATAATGATGAAACGAATATGGATCCCGAAATATTGGGTTTTAGCGGTAATATTTACGCAAACATACCAAATATTATTCTGGGCATTCAAGGTGAAACAGCAGCTCCAGTTGCGGATTTCTCTGCGAATGTTTTAAGCGGTGTAGCTCCACTAACTGTCCAGTTTACCGATGCGTCGACAGGTTCACCCACGAGTTGGTCCTGGGATTTTAACAGTGATGGTACAAAAGATGCCAGTGTGCAAAACCCAAGCTATACCTTTACGGAAGCTGGCAGCTACTATGTTTCCTTATCTGTATCCAATGGTACCGGTACCGACACTGAAACAAAGGCAGATTATATCATAGTCTTGTCTCCCACCTCGCTGACTGCCGATTTTGAAGCTGATGTTATCGAAGGTTCCACACCCCTGACAGTCAATTTTACAGACCTGAGCACAGGTGGACCTACAAGTTGGTCATGGGATTTTAACAGTGATGGTACGGAAGATGCCAGTGTGCAAAACCCAAGCTATACCTTTACGGAAGCTGGCAGCTACGATGTCGGCTTAACTGTATCCAATGGTGACGGTACTGATACAGAAACTAAATCAAGCTATATCACGGTGACAGATGGTACGATAAGCGATGATACAGAAATTACCATTAAAAAGGGGACTCCCTTTGAAAGTAATAAGCCTATTGATCCATGGTATGATTATACCTATTCCCAAAGTATATATACTCCCAATGAAGTCCGTGTATCCGGAGATATTTTAGAAATTCGCTGGCAATACAATAGCTACGAAGATTTTACTGATGATATAAACATTTATATGGGAGAAACAGACAAAGCATCATTTGTTTCCGGTGATGATTGGATTCCTGTTGGATCTCTTACGCTGGTATATTCGGGACCTATGAATGCTACAACCAGTACAGAGTGGGTATCAATTGCTCTTGATACGCCTTTTAATTATTCACATTCACAAAATTTGGTTATTGCTGTAGACGAAAATACAAGTGGAAGACATAGCTATAACAGTCACTTTTACAGTTGCGGCTATGACGATGACGATGACGATTATCGATCAATTTCATTACCCGCTACCACAAATATCGATCCGGCATCACCTCCAACCGGAACGTCGGTGTCGATAAGTCTGCCATATACCGTACTTGTTATTGATACGCCACCACTTGTAGCCGATATTTCTGCAGATGTAACTTCCGGTACTGGCCCTCTGACAGTTCAATTTACAGATGCTACTACAGGTGATCCTGCGACATGGCGGTGGGATTTTGATAATGATGGCGAAATTGATGATTGGACGCAAAGCCCAAGCCATACGTACACGTCGCCAGGGACCTATTCTGTAAAATTAATTGTAACGAATTACACTGGTGAGAATACAGTGACAAAAGCAGATTATATTACGGTGACAGACCCAACGATTGACCCCCCAGATTTTGAAGAATTTATTATCACGTCATCGGATGGTGTGGATAATGATTTTTTCGGCTACGGCATGGCCATAGATGGTCATTATGCCGTTGTGGGTGCGTATGGTGATGATGATAATTATGCGTCATACTCTGGAAGCGCCTATGTCTTTTTCTGGGATGGATCTACCTGGACCGAGCAAGCTAAACTCACTGCCTCGGATGCTGCGTCAAATGATTCCTTTGGACAAATAATAGATATCGCCGGTGATAATATTGTCATTGGTACAAGGAACAACGAAGCGGCTTATGTATATCATCGTACCGGTACAACATGGACAGAAATTCAAAAACTTACGGGAAGTGATGGAGAAGCTGATGATGAATTCGGAGCATCCGTATGTATAGAAGGTAATTATCTCGCTGTAGGCGCTTATGGTGATGATGATAATGGCTCTACTGCCGGTGCAGCCTACCTCTTTTACTATAATGGAACCACCTGGGTAGAACAGCAAAAACTTATTGCCGGAACAGCAGACGCATTTGCTAAATTTGGCAATAGTGTTAGCATGAATGAAGACTATCTGGCGGTTGGGGCTTATCAGGAAGATTATACGGGAAATACAAACGGCATGGGAGCTGTTTATATTTACAATAATAATGGAAGCGCCGTATGGACAGAAAATACAACTTTATATTCCGACGAACCGGAGGAACCCAATAATAGCTTTGGCTATGCAATTGATATGAGTCCCAGTAAGCTTGTTGTTACATGCTACAAGGGTAATGGTAAAGCATATATTTTTTCAGAAAACGCAACAGTTTGGACTTTGGAAGACACCGTTGTCTGCGATAACGATACCCATAACGGATATGGTTGGAATATTGCTTTATCAAATAACTATCTTGCTGTGGGAGCAAAAGAAGATGATGATGCAGGATCTCATGCCGGTGCAGCCTATTTATATAATTTTGATGGAACCGATTGGAATCTTACCGAAAAAATGATTCCTGAATCCGTTATCGAAGGAAATCAATTTGGTTCATCAGTAGCTATGGATGAAACTCATCTTATTGTCGGAGCAATGTATGGCGGTGAGGATGATGGATCAGCTTATATCTATACACTTTCTGCAGCTGTCACACCACTGGTGGCTGACTTTTCAGCCACACCCTTATATGGAACAGCCCCACTCGAAGTTGAATTTACAGATCAGTCTGTGGGGGCGACTTTATGGTCCTAGGATTTCAACAATGACGGTGTTGAAGATGCCACAGTTCAAAATCCTTCACATACTTATAGTGATGCAGAAAGTTACAGCGTTGCTTTGACAGTATCAGATGGTACCAGTAGCGACACAGAAATAAAGGCGAACTTCATTGTGGTTTCTAATGAAGTCGTGGGGGAATATTCGATACCATTAACTGTAGCTTACTGGGGTAAGATATCCTCAGGTCCCATAGAAGCGACCACCGATGGTCTTAAAATGAGTACAACTGGCTATCGAAATGGTAACCATGTCATGTCCAACCAGGCCTTCGATCTTGTGGGCAAAGACGTCTACATAAAATGGCTGAAGCACAATGCTGGCAGTTATATGCGTGGGAGCATTGGAATCATGAAAACGGAGGCATGGGTTGGAGATATAGATAATTTTTCAGCTGATACATGGCTCCATACTAGGATCCGAGTTAATGCCGACAAAACAGTTGAAGTAGTGACCAGTACTGGTGATTATGATGATGCCAGCTCACCTGGAGCTATGGTAGCCAGCTCTCCAACAACCATTACTGATGCAAATTGGTATAATGTTCAGAATGCCAAAGTTTACTTTAATTTCGGCGACACCAAAAATACAGAAGCGTATTTGACTGTTGGAGAAGTGAAGATAAGCAATAGTATTCCAATAAATATGGAAACTCAAACTGTATATAATTTTGATGATGGGTTGATTCCAACCGACTTCACATCAAGTGGAGCTTGGTCTGTTGATAGCTCAGAACCTGTTGGTGGTAATAGCCTGTATATAAGTGGCAATATTGATGACTACGTTGCCTTTACGGTTACCAATGCAGCGGCTATTAAAGTACGTTTCAAGATCGTTCATGATGGTGGTGACACTGCTCCACTTGCTGAAACCGCTACATCTCTGATGTTTTCAAGAAATGATATAGGAGTCTTTCAGCTGGGTGTGTATTCAGGTGGTACCACAGCAGTTCCTTCCGAGTGGTGTGAATTTACAGTGTCTGCCAATAGTCTTGGTGATGCAACCTTTTCATTCATGTTTTCAGTTCGAGATGGCCAAAAACTGTGGATCGATGAAATCGAAGTCATGAAGGGCGGCGGTGAACCTGGAATCGCCGAATTTTCAGCTACTCCTCTAGCTGGAACAGCCCCACTTGAGGTTGAATTTACAGATCAGTCTGTGGGGGCGACTTCATGGTCATGGGATTTTAACAATGACGGAACTGAAGACGACAATACACAAAATCCAAGTTATACGTATACTGATGTGGGGATTTATTCTGTCAAACTGACTGTATCGGATGGCACGAACAGCGATACGATAATCAAATCGGATTACATCAATGTAGAAGCACCAGCCAATGACTGGGCTGCTCAGGCCGTGGTCGTTTATGACACAGATGAGGCAGATGTCGTTGTCAGAACTGGTGACATCGATAATCTGGGATTTGGTTGGCCTGTAGATTTTGATCCTTTCAGTGGAGCAAGTACACCTGCTCATGGTTTCCCTTGGGCAATAGATCCCTCAGATGCTGCTGGTACAGATCGTATCATGGTGGTTTCATCGTATGATGGAAATCCTCCCTTTGGATCAGATGGATATACTTCTGCAACAAGTCGGCCAGATAATATTCCTGAGCCAATCAGTCTGAGCTATGATCTACAGGGCAGAACAGTTACTAGTGCTATATTCCAACTATTTGTTGATGACTTTCAAGCCCTGTATTGGGGCGCTGAATATTCTGTTTCACTGGATGGTGTCAATTTTCCTGTGATGGCAGAGATGATCAATACGTTGAGCCAAACAGGTCCAGTCGGAAAACTGATCACTGTTCCGGTCACGCCCGATTTATTACCTCTCCTAAATGACGGATCGGTTGCATTGATTATTGATGACCTGACCACGGGAGCAGGCGATGGCTTTGCCATTGATTTTGCCAAATTACTGATGAATCCCATCACCTTCACGAACACCGGGTCGATCACGGGTATTGTTGTGGATGAAGAAACGAGTGATCCCATTCAAGGCGCAGAGGTCTGGGCCAACAATCTGACCTTTGCCATAACCAATGAATCAGGTGAATACACGCTGGACAATATCGTTGCAGGCCTGGTCTACTTACAGGTCATTGTCCCAGGATTTACTTCACAATCTGTAATCATCGATCTTGAGAATGATGAAACAGAGAATTATGACTTTAGCCTGATCAGCGAGGGAGTTGTTCCAGAGACCTTTACACTACTTGAACCCGTAATAAATAGTGAAGTAAACACTTTGACTCCATCGTTTGTTTGGAATCGCTTTATCGATGAGCTGGGTTCCAGTGATTTTAACTATACACTTACATTGGGTGCGGGTTTTCAAGACCTTCAAACCTATCACTTTCAGAATGACACCACATTCCAAATAATTGAAGATCTTCTGGATAATACGATCTATTACTGGAGTGTAATGGCAAGTGACACTTCAGGAATGATGGTTAGGAACACGAGTGGCTATCAGAGCTTCAGGGTAAACATGGGTAACGATAATCCATCTGTGGTTGACCTGATAACACCTGATTCAGTGATGGTACTATCTCTCACACCAGAGATGGTTTGGACTCCGGCAACGGATGCCGATCCAGGCGATATAGTATCTTATGAAATGCATTGGTGGGGCGAGGGAATCGAATATGATTCTGTCCTGACCGATACGAATGCAGTTTTCCTCCCGCGAGAACTAGAAGACAATACCCAGTACTTCTGGGATGTGATAACCATGGATATCCACGATGGTATTTCACAATCTACACCAGCAACATTCTGGACCGACCTCGAGCCAGAAGCCCCTGCAGGTTTTGCACTTCTTTCACCTGGAAATGAAACAACGGGATTGTCAAATCTACCAACATTTCTCTGGGAGATAGCAGATGATCCTGATCCACTGGATTATGCCACATACACTTTTCAGATAGCAACTGATTCTGCATTTACTGATATAGCATATGAAACGAATACCAATGTTGATGTTGGACACGAGCTAACAGAAAGCTTAGCTGGTGATGCAGAGTATTGGTGGAAAGTGATTGCTACAGATACTGATTCACTAAGTACTGAATCTGAAGTTTATAAATTCACAGTTGGCTATGTATCAGTAGCAGAAATCGCAGCACTTCCAATAGAGTTCACACTAAAGCAGAATTATCCCAACCCCTTCAATCCCAGTACGACTATCAGATATGGATTGCCTGAGGACTCGAATGTCTCGTTGATCATCTATGATCTACGTGGGAATGTTGTTCAGACAGTGGAATCTGAGCACCAATCAGCTGGCTGGTACAATATTGTATGGAATGGACAAACGACTGAAGGTAAAACCATTAGTACTGGAATCTACTTCGCAAGGCTGGTTGCTGGTGAATACAGCCAGGTAATCAAGATGCTGTATCTGAAGTAAAACCAGCTCAAACCCTTATCTAGAAGCCTCTGACCTCAAAATCAGGGGCTTTTTCAAAATGGTGACTTTTTGGTGATCGGCACCCTCTCAGCCCTTATATAGCTCAAAAGGCAATGGATTTCCCTGGCGGGCGAAGCTCGTACCCCGCCAACGGCGGCGGGAGGAGCGTAGACTGCTAATCCGTAGGTTGCTCCTACGCTGTCAGCTTCGGCCGCACAGGCACAGGTTCGAGCCCTGCCTGTTGGGGCGAAGTCCGAAGGACGAAGACCAATCCGGAGTACTAAAAAGAGTCCCTTTTGAGGGGCTCTTTTTTGTTGCTGTCCTCACTAGTAATAATGATGTAAGGTAGTTTTCTAATTACTCGATATAACTTCAATTAACTGTGAAAATAAGTGATTTTCTATCATGATTAGGATACTAGCAAAGTCTCTCTTATTTTTATGTGCAAACTGTGCCAAATGTTGAAAAAAACGTACAGTCCATAGAGATTTATAAGATTGTAAAAGAAATCAAATTATTTTTTAATAAGCATTTAAAAGATGAAACAATTTAAGCCATTTGAAAAACAAGAAGCACTGGACATTCTTAATTACCAGATTGAGATTTGTGAAAAATGTAGTTTATCTGCCACGCGAAAACATGCACTTACTGGTGAAGGGAACATCGACGCCAGTATCCTATTTGTTGCATTATCTCCGGGAATTAAGGAAGATGCAGAAAACAGAATGTTTATCGGCCCTTCCGGTCAGGTTTTTAACAAACTATTACAAATAGCCGACATTGAAAGGGAATCGGTCTATATGACTAATTTGGTGAAATGCATATTACCGAAGAATCGCAAACCCAAATTGAATGAAATTGAATTATGCAGCTCATTTTTGAATGACGAGATTGAAATTATTCAACCTCAAATTATAGTCCCTCTCGGTTATTATGCAACTCGCTCAATTTTAATTAAATATCAGGCTGATCCTTCAAAAGCAGAAATGAGTTTTAAAAATATAAATGGGCAATTATTATTTTTGGATAATATGAAAATATTTCCTCTAACTCATCCCTCTGCCCTTTTATATAATCCGTCTTTTGAACCAAAAACCAGTGAGAATTATATAAAACTAAAATCACTGATGTGAAAAAGCATCATACACAATAGGAAGAAATGGAAAAGTAAAAAACATAACAAAATTATGAAGAAACCACAGGATTGCCCGGGGCAAAAGCCTTATGCCGTGCGTATATAAAATTATGTTGTTCATGCAAATTAATTTGAGGTCAAAAAAATATGCAATTAAATCATGTAGGATTGAATATCCAAAGCGAAGAGGAAATAGTCAATTTTTATCAAAATATTCTTGGTTTTCATTTTGAACACCAATTTGATATGCCCGCTGAATTGGGTAATAATATTTTTGGCGTGAACAAACAACTAAAAGTTTATTTGTATAAAAAAGAAAACATTCTTCTTGAATTATTTGTTCATTCTGTAAATCGTGGTAACAGTTGTTCTCATATCTGTTTCAAAATAAAAGATCGTGAAAATATTGCAACTAAATGTAAAGAAAGCAATTATCAGGTGATAAGAGTTAAGCGTATTGAAAAAGCTGATATCCTGTTTGTTAAGGATAAAGCGGGAAATTATTTTGAATTGAAAGATGGAGAATAATGAAAACTTATCTTGATTGTATTCCTTGTTTTATGCAACAAGCATTGCGTGCAGGGAGAATAGCCACTTCTGATGAAAATAAATTAAAACAAATACTGGATAAAACAGGAGAAATGGTGAAAACCATTTCGATGCATGACACTCCTGCTGAAACGGGTATGATGGTCTATCAAATTGTAAAAGAAGTTACCGGCGTTTATGACCCTTATAAAGATATCAAGCAACAACATATTTTAGAAACAAAATCTATTTATCCTAAATTAGAAAAGTTAGTGGCCAATTCTGATGACAGGCTTCTTATCGCCATAAAAATAGCCATTGCCGGAAATATAATTGATTTGGGTGTTAATAAAGCTTTTGACATTGTAACGGATGTGAAAAATATTCTGAAACAGGATTTTGCAATTTTAGACTACCTTGCTTTTAAAAAGCAATTGGAAAAATCCAAAGACATCCTTTATATAGGCGATAATGTTGGAGAATCAGTTTTTGACAAGATACTAATCAAAGAATTAAAAAAACCTGTAAAATATGCCGTACGCTCAATTCCCATAATAAATGATGTTACCAGGGAAGATGCTATTGCTTCCGGATTAGACGAAGTGGCGGAATTAATTGATTCAGGATGTGAGTCTCCGGGTATTATTCTCGATCAGAGCACACCTGGATTTCTTAAACTTTTCGACAAATCAGACCTTATTATAAGTAAAGGGCAGGGAAATTTCGAAGGATTATCTGAGTGCAACAGACAAGTTTTCTTCCTCTTAAAAGCAAAATGCCCAATCATCTCAAATCATCTTGGCATCGAAGAGGGTTCTATTATTCTTAAAGAACATAATGTTTAGTCGTTTAGCATTATGGGTATAATGGCCTGCCAAGCCATAGCTCGTAGAGCGACGGCTGGTCTGCATACTACTGAAAATCCCTGAGTCTGCAGTTAGAGTCTCGCTTTTGCTGAAGATTCAAAACTTTTTCATTATGGAGACTATTTGGTGACTGACACCCCGTTAGCACTTATATAGCTTAAAAGGCAACGGATTTCCCTGGCGGGCGAAGCTCGTACCCCGCCAACGGCGGCGGGAGTGAAGTTGCTACATTTTGGTGGACAGTGCGAGAAGACTTACATTGTCGGTGGAGGTAAACAAGATGGTAGCAGAAAATACGAGACGACAGTACACCCCCGAATTCAAACGAGAGTCGGTTGAGTTA
>Ga0307992_1000848_pt1 | contig 18721 bp, 21 predicted proteins | sample EllFjometagen133_FD_203162 | JGI IMG/M metagenome (GOLD analysis project Ga0307992, IMG submission 203162) | Marine microbial communities from Ellis Fjord, Antarctic Ocean - #133 | ecosystem: Environmental > Aquatic > Marine > Unclassified | place: Southern Ocean | collected 2014-10-08
CTAATGCTTTTAAGATTTGCATCTCAGTAACAAGCTCTAAACGAACAAATGTTTCGCCTAAACGTTCTTCTTTTTCCTTTTGTTCTAAAGCTTGTTTAAGTTGGGCTTGTGTAATTACTTTTTCTTTAATTAAAATATCGCCTATTCGTTTATGCGCCATATTAGATAACCACCTTATCAACGATATTTTGGTAATAACTAGCCTGTGTTGGAAGCATCTGCTCATCAAATAATCTAGTTGTTGTTACTATTCCGCCTGGTCTTGTTCCGCTTCTCATGTAAAAAGTAACTTGTCCTGGAACACCAGCTTGAATGAGTAATTGATATATATATTCTGTATCTGTTTCAGTTATGATGACACCTGGTGTAAATTCATCAAGATCATCATCTTGGACATATATCGTTTGAAATGGGATTGCCACTTGAAAAACAGATGTTGTTTCATATGTTGTAATAAATGGATATCCAATTAATTTAAAATTAAGCGTTGTTGCATTGACTTTTTCAATGCTCACTTCATAATTCATGTCACATTGATTAAAAAATGTGAAATCAAATTCATTTACTCTTAATATGCGTACATTTTGGCCACTTAACGCCCAACTAGGAAGTGTGTAATTTTGTTCAAAAATAAATCCATTAAAGTGAGTTTCTAGTGATACAGCTTGCAAAGCTGATGCAATAATACTGAGTTGTTCATTAGTTAAAGAAAGGTCACCAAGTTTTTCAAGAAGAGAGAACCTTGAATTCGCATCAATTGCAAATGTTTGAACTTCTGCAATGACTTGATTAACATCATCAGCTAAAATCTGATTAACTTGAACTTCATGTAAAACAGCACTTGCTAATTGAGGTGCTAAAAACTCTGATAGTTCATATACTTTCCTATTTCTAAGTTCAGAAACATCAATTAATAGTCTTGTAATAAACGAATCCATATCAAATGTTGTAATAACTGCATCTGTAAATTCGGTTTCAATATCGTTTTGAATTGCTAAATAATTATCATTAGAGACTTCAAAATAAGCTTGATTCTCTTGATCTTTTTCGATGTGGCTTAATGTTTTTTCTAAATCCAAGTCAATCATACTTAAATCAATCGCAAACGTATAGTCTTGATATTGTATTCTATAATCTGCATTAGCTTTCCATGAAACTATTTGATTATTAATGACTGAACTATATTGTTCTTCTTCAGAATCCCCCAAATATATAAAACCCAAACTTGTTTGGTCTACTGAGTTACCAAAACTAAAAATTGCAAGTGTTAGACTCGCAAAAGTTATGGATAATAGTAAAACAATGAGTGTGATCATGAAATATATATTCCGATTAAATAATTGTTTGAACTTGTTCAATTCCATCACCTCTATTTATCAATATTATACCAAATGTATGGTTCAAAAGTGTAGCTTTTCTTGAAATTAAGGTAATCTTAAGGTAATAGCGACCCTTTTAATGAAACGAAAACCAAAATTTATAATATAATGGAGGTGTAGAAGAAAGGGGTGACTGTATGAGACAGAAACTTAATCAACGTGGTTTTAGCATCTTAGAAGCAGTCGCTTCTGTTTTTATCATCTCTTTAATTCTAACAACTGCAGTTTCTATTGTCATCAATGTTAGAAACCAAACAGAAGCTACGAATGAACGTATTGTAGCAACTGAAGTTGCTTCAAGAATCAGAGATGATCTCGTTTATAACAATGCATATGATGACATAATATCGTGGCAAAACGGAGAATCAGTTATTGTAACTTCTACAACCTGTGTTTCTTTAAATACTCCCTTTGATTGTGCTATTTTCCAATATGAATCAAATGGTAGAGTATATGATGATACAATGACACTCATCTTTTTAGCCCCAACAACTGAATCAGGCTTCTATCAAATTGTACACTTTGAAATTGTCATAGAATATTATCCTCATAGATTCCTAACGATTGAAGGTATTATTTATGAGTAAACGTGGCGTAACACTTATTGAATTATTAGGTGCTATAGTTATTTTTGGCTTAATGCTATCTCTTGTGGCAACAGTGCTTTCTTTAATTAATAACGCAAGTGCCCGAATAGAGCTTAACTCAGCAGCAAATAGTCAAGGATTATTAATAGATCGTGAAATCAAAGATAACCTGATTGAATTCAGTCCAACAGACTATAAAGCCTGTGGAAACAATTGTGTCACTTTTCAAAAAGAATTTATGTATGAATTTGATCCAGTTCTTGAAACTATTGTACTAACAACATATAGTACTGCTCTAACACATAGCATTCAAATCACTAAAGATCAAGTATTGATTGATGATGTTGCTATAGATACGGGAGAGTTTATAGTTGGATCCGGAAGCACTATAGAATTAGTTGAAAACTTATCACAATTATATTTTTTAATAACACTTGAATTAACCGCTAGTAATGGAAAAATATTCGCATTTACTACATCTTATAGTTTTACAATACAGGCAATCCCAGTAGGATAATTAAGAAAGGGTGAGACGATGATATTCAAACTTAACAAAAAAGGTCTAGGTTTACCAACAGTACTTGGTATTGCTGCTTTTGTGTTGGCTATAGGGGCGACTCTTCTGACTTACGCTGTAGCTCAAGCAAATCTTGTTAAAATGAGTTTTGAGCGTACTGAAGCATATGCCAATGCTGTTCAAGCAGTTGATGCAACAGCAAAAATCATCGTAAGAGATGAAAATCTTGATCCTACATACTTATCTAATCTTGAAACTTATATGGGTGTAACAATTGAAACTTATAGTGATACAGTTTATACAATAAGTTCAATGGTGACCTCTTCTAGGAATGTTACAAGTTATATAACTGGATCTGCATCAGATGCTGACACTTATGATTTAATTTTCCGAAATACTGGTACTGAAACCAATTTTATATTAGACCCAATGATTACTCCTGGAAGTTTAATTTCTGCTTATTTTCCCACTTATATGACTCAAAATTTTCCATCGATATCGGTAAATGAAACATTCACTGATATTCAATCGGTTGTTACATATGTTAAAACCTTAGCACAAGCAAATAATGGCTATCAAACATATTTCGCTTCTTCTCTAGAAAATCAACCGAATCCAACAGTAGGATTGCATTATTATATTGATGGAAATGTGGAAATACCCGCTGATAAAAATCTCACCATAACAAATGATTACCTACTTGTAATTGATGGTGATCTAACGATGAATGGTAATAGTACAATTACTGGGAATGTGATTGTCAATGGAAGGTTTATTTTTGATGATGGTAGAAAGACAATCCAACATATATATGCTACTATATACGCTAGTGATGATGTGAGTATCGCAGATGGAACAAGCCTAGGCACGATTTCAAGACCTAGTTTCATCTTTACTGAAAAGGATGTAACTTTAGGTAAGAGCATCACCGGTTATGGATACTTTATGAGTGTAAATTTCGCATCTAGCCAACGTTCGACTACAATCACTGGAGGCGTTTATGCAACAGGCAAGTTAGCTTTAAAAAATGATGTTATTCCAAATAATTCACTTGATCCTGATTTATTTTACAGTTATGCAATACCATCAGTAGTTGGAGCTGCTGAAGGTAGCTCAGGTGGCGTTACATCATTTAAATTCACTACTCCTCAATTAAATTAAAGGTATACTTTGTATATCTTTTTTTCTTATAATTGACAAAAACAATACGTTTAATGACTTGCAAATCTTTTTATTTATGAGATAATAAAACACGAGGTAATCAAATGAAATATTTAATCGCATGTGATCTTGATGGATCACTATTAAACAAGCAAGGTCAATTAACAGAAAAATCAATACGGGTTCTCAATAAATTAAAACAAGATGGACATATCGTTGTTTTGGCTACAGGTAGACCTTTTGAAGGTGCAATTCCTAAGTACCAGCAAATCGGTTTAGATACTGCACTAATCACTGATAATGGTGGATCGATATCAAATCCAACGGATCCTTCTTTTGCTACTCAAAAGACTTATCTACCTTTACCAGTTGTTCACGAACTATTTAGAAATACTAAAGCATTTATCTTTTCTGCTTTTTTCAGTGATAATCATGTTGTTTATGCATATAAGTATAATAAAAAACTTGAAGAGTATTTTAGTGGTATGAGTAGTGAAAATATTGTTGAATGTGAGTTTTCTGATTTAACGATTGAACCTACAGGTCTTGTTTATCTCATTTATGAAAAATACATGGATAAATTAGAAAAATATGTCGACTCTGCATTTGGTGATACGCTATCTCACCGTCTATGGGGTGTTGATAACGGATATGCATTATATGAGATATATCTTAAGCATATTTCTAAGTCATCAGCATTAACCTATCTATTAGACTATTATGGTATGAAAAAAGAACAATTAATTGCTTTTGGTGATGGTGTCAATGATGTTGAAATGATTAGAGATGCTCATCTTGGGATTGCTATGATAAATGGCGTAGATGAGGTTAAAGCGGTTTGTAAAGATGTAACAAAGGATACACATGATGAAGATGGTATTGCTAATTATTTGATCAAATACTTTAATATAGAAAATGAAGAGTAACCCAAATTGGATTACTCTTTTTTTATACTATTTCATATACAACATCTTTAATAAAATAAAAACCCCGATGTACGGGGTAAATTATTAAGTGGCGTTTCAAGAGGGATTCGAACCCCCGACCGACGGCTTAGAAGGCCGTTGCTCTATCCAGCTGAGCTATTGAAACACATAAGTCGGCAATGACTATTATAACCTAATCGAAGCCGAATGTAAAGCGCATTTTCACATCAAATGAATTAACTATTAAATAATATTTTATGTATGTTTAGAAAAAAAGGGAAAGATTAAGCAATCTTTCCCATTTGACTAATTTTATCTAAGATGCGCATAAGCGTTTGTGTATCTTCTTCACCAAGATTTCTCGTAAGAACTTTAATAGGACGATAGTATTCTTCCTTAATGGTTTCTACGTATTCCTTGCCTTCTGGTGTTAGTTTAATGTATGTGACTCTTAAGTCTTTAGGGGAATTTTCTTTAATTAAGTATTTTTTTTCAACAAGTTCGTTAACCTTATGTGTAATTGCAGGTAGAGTGACTCTAAGTGTTTGCGCAACATCAGTTAATTTAATTTTTTGGTATAAATCACAAAATGCAACACAAAACATAACCATAATATCCGCATTACTTAATTCGGTTTCTGACCTCTTATAAATACCGCTTCTTCTGAAAACTTGTAAAGCTCTATCTAATTTTTGATACTTCTGATATTCTTTCATTATTTTAATCTCCTTTGGCAACATCATAAAAAGTTGTTCCTGATCTTAGCTGCATACAAATGTATGTCAAGGTGCCTTTATCTACTTTGATTTTATCACATTCAAATATTTTTGTAGATTTTTAGCATTTTTTCAAGTGTTTCTTGACGATTTTTATCAGTTTTCGGTAATATTTTAGCAATTTGACTCGCTTTTTTTTCATAATAAGGTAAAGCTTCAGATTTATGTTTAAGTTTTGGACCTAAATATAAGTCTTCATCACTTAATACCATTTGACCTCTTTTTACCTTTAAAATCACATAGAAGAATTTATCAAAGGTGATGTACTCATCCATGATCATAAACCCATGTGTTACTAAATAATCTCTTAGTATTTCAATTTTTTCGTTAGCTTGAAGCAAATATGTTTGATTTCCTAATGGTGCATGATCTAAAATATCCGTAATCAAATATGCTCCCATACCTGCGATAATCGCTAAATCAAAATCTTGCTTGATATTTTCAAATCCATCAGAGATAACATAATCAACTGGATACTCACGCAAATGCTCTCTTGCTTGATTGAGTGGTTTTTCTCTTAAATCACTCGCTATTGCACTCTTTATCCAATGATTTTCAAATGCGATTTCTAGAACAAATCCATGATCTGTTCCAATATCTAACACTTTATCAAATCCTTTAGATAATTCAGCTAAGTATTGTATTCTCTTACTTCTTGCCATAATAAAATTCGCGCAATTTGTTTTGACGTGATGGACTTCTTAATTTTCTTAAAGCTTTAGCTTCAATTTGGCGGATACGTTCACGTGTAACACCAAATTCACGTCCTACTTCTTCAAGTGTATGATTCTTGCCATCAAATAGACCATATCTTAGTCTTAAAACTTTTTCTTCGCGGTCTGTTAATGTTTCTAAGACTTCATCAAGTGTTTGTCTTACCATTTCTTGTAGCATAAATTCATGAGGGGTGAGCGCATTAGGATCAGATATAAAATCGCCTAATGATGAATCTTCCTCTTCACCAACATGTGCTTCCAAGGAAATAGGTTCTTTTGCTATACGTTGTATATTTTGAACTTTTTCGGCAGTGATACCCATTTTTTGAGCAATTTCCTCTAAAGAAGGCTCTCTACCCAAATCTTGAATAAGTTGTCTTTGAATACGAATCATCTTATTAATTGTTTCTACCATATGAACTGGAATACGAATTGTTCTTGCTTGATCAGCAACAGCTCTAGTAATCGCTTGTCTAATCCACCATGTTGCATAAGTAGAAAATTTAAATCCTTTTTCGTAATCAAACTTATCAACTGCGCGCATTAATCCCATGTTGCCTTCTTGAATAAGATCTAAGAATAATAGTCCTCTTCCAACGTATCTTTTAGCAATTGAAACAACAAGACGGTAATTTGCCTCTACAAGTTTGTTTTTAGCAATTTGTGCACGTTCAAGGACTACTCTAAGTTCTTCAATATCTTTATCTGGAAGCATTAAGTTTCCGTTGTTGATTTCATCTAGTTGTTCCTTAGCATAACGTCCGTTAGATACTAAGACTGCATACTTCTTTTCCTCTTCATGATTTAATAATGGAATTTGACCAATTTCCTTAAGATACATTCTCACTGGATCATCAATTTTAATAGTAGATGCAATCGTTTCAATGTTAATGAGTTCTTCTTCTTCGACTTCTAATCCAGAAAGTGATAAATCATCTGGTCCATCTTCTTCTATACTAAAACCAGCATCATCATCTTCTTCAATATCAAGTCCAGCAGATGATAGTTCAGTTCCTTCTTCTTCAAGATCTTCAGGAAGAAGGATGTCAACATCATTATCAAGTAATTCTCTTTCAATATTAAAAAATGCTTCACTACCTGGTTTTGCAAATGGTAGTATGTCCTCTAATCTCAAATATTTTTCTTTTCCTGCTTTTTTTACTAGTTGTGCAATAACTTTTTTTCTTTCCACAAAATACCTCCTATTTTTTATGCTTCAATTGAACAATGATCTGATCTCTTTCGTTAATCAGGATATTGCTCACATTATCTTCATTTGCTATCTTACCTTTTAAGTACTCAAGTCTTCTTTTAAGATTAGCCTCTTTAATCTGATTGATGTAAATATCAACTTCTTCTTTAGATATCTCGATCTTCTTTGTCCAAAACATATCTGTAAGCAACACTGTTTCCATATAAGTTCGTTGATCACCTGTTAATTGATCAAGGAAATCTTCTAAAGTAAGTTCAGTATGTTCCTCATAATATGTTTCTATTTTTAATCTGATATCAGCTGCAAGTGGTTCCGCAAAGTCTGTCTGCTTCAAATTCTTAATCACGACTTCCGCAACTTTTTTTGATCTAAGCATCGCGAAGATCAAATAGCGTTCAGCTTTTGCGTGTCTATCAAGCATTTTAAGTTTTTCAATTTTAGGAATCACTGGTTCCTTAAAAGGACCTTTTCGTCTAATCTCTAAAGACTCAATTGGAATATTTAAATCATGAGCTAGTTTTTGAACATAAAATCCACGAATACTTGCATCAGAAGATTGAATCATGGTCATCACTTGTTTTTTGAATGCCTTCATATCGTTAGCATCTTTCAAATTTTTCCCAATTTTATAATAATCATATCTAAATGCATATGCATCTTTGGTGAATTCACCAAATAACATTTCGAATTTTTCAGGTCCGTACGCTTTTACAAAGTCATCTGGGTCCATTTTCTCTGGAATGGTTAAAACTTCAACTTTTAACTGTGCTCGTTCCAATACAGGAATCGCATGATCAATTGCTTTAAGTCCAGCAGAATCGCCGTCATAGGCAACAATCACAGATTGAGTAACATTTTTGATGAGCCTAGCTTGATTGGATGTCAGCGCAGTTCCCATGGTTGCTATACCATTTTTAACGCCTGCTGAATACGAACTAATCACATCAAAGAATCCTTCATATAAAACAACTTGTTTACTCATTCTAATATCACTTAATGCCTCATTAAGGTGATATAAAAGGTATCCCTTTTTAAAGATTACAGTCTCAGGGCTGTTTACATATTTAACTAAATCCTTTGGATTGAGTGTTCTACCACTTAGGCCAACAACTTCACCTTTTGGGTTCGTAATCGGGAAAATGACGCGATCACTAAATAAATCATAATATGATCCATCATCAGATTGTTTAACAACACCAAGTAATATCATATCACTAACAGCGTATTTTTTATCCTTTAGCACTTGATAAAGTGTTTGTCCATGGCTTGGTGCGTACCCAATCTTAAAATGATCGATTAAATCATCCGTCATTTGACGGTTATATAAGTATTTAAGTGCTACTTGACCCTTTTCACTATTTTTTAGATTGAATTGGTAAAATGATGCGACCTCATTCATTAATTGATAATAATGACTGTTTGGATCTTTTTTAATTCTTGTTTGCTTAATTTCAATACCTGCTCTATCTGCTAAGATTTGCGCAGCTTCTTCAAAAGATATGTTTTTTATCTTTCTAAAAAAATTAATAGGTGTTCCACCTTCACCACAAGACATACATTTTGCGATATTTTTTTCAGGAGACACCGAAAAACTTGGTGTTTTCTCTTGATGAAAAGGACAAAGACCCATATAGTTCTTGCCTTTTTTAGCTAATGATACAAATTCACTGACTAAATCAACAATCGGTGTCTTCTCATTAATCTCTGAAATGAGTTTATTTTCCATATGTGTCCTTTCTCTTTTATTTTTTATGTATAACTTAATCCATAACCAAATGGAAACATCACATAAGACTCATTATAATTTGCTTGAGTTGAAGTATACCCGATTTGTGATAAATCTTTTGGCCATGTAAATGATAATTTACCTGTAAAATCATAATCTCCAAATATAACATCGGCAATACCAATTCCACCTTCTGAGCCTGGAAGCCATGCTACAATAAATGCATCAAATGAATTTAAATAGTCTCCTAAAACAAGTGGTCTACCAGAAATCAATATACCAATAACATTTTTACCAGCTGCTTGTGCTTGAAAAGCAATATCAAGTGCTGCTTGATTATCAGCATGTGACATACCTGTTGTTAATGTAAGTGCGTCATTATCACCAACACCTTCACTATACGGTGTTTCGGTTAATACGACAATCACAGTATCAGCATTTGTCCATGAATCCTCTAAATTTATGCTTTGGGTACCTAAAACATCTGATATTGCATCTTTAATACTCATACCTACGCCAATATCTTGAGCAATATTACCTTGCCAAAATGTTGTCCAGCCACCACACATATATCCGACATGATCTGCCGCAGGTCCCGTAATATAGATACTCTCATTTTTAAGTAATGGTAATGCGTTATTTTCATTCTTAAGTAAAACCAGAGATTTTCTAACTGCTTCTCTAGCAATATCTTTATGCTCTTGTGTATAAAGATTTGACTCTACATCTAATCTGTCAAACGGATTATCCATGAGTCCTGTTTTATATTTAATCGTCAGGATTCTTGTTACTGCATCATCAATACGTGATTGAGTAATCCGGTTATTATTAACAGCATTTAGTAATTGTATATATGCTTCTTGCCAATCTGTTGGCTCCATGAGCATATCAACACCTGCATTAACTGATTGTACAATTTGATCTGCAAATTCACCAGATAACTGGTGGATTGCATTCCAATCAGAAATGATAAATCCATCGAATCCTAATTCTTCTTTTAGAATATCATTGATCCAATAATCACTAGCGTGCATTTTAGCTCCATTAATTGAGCTATATGAAATCATGATTGTATCCACATCAGCTTCAATAGCTTCTAAGTATGGGGCAAGATGAATATCTCTAATGATTTGTTCATCTAAGATGGCATTTCCTTGATCAATTCCGCCAGATGTACCACCATCAGCAACAAAGTGTTTAGCTGTTGCACTAACACCACCATTTTGTAATCCTAAAACCATAGATTGTACAAGATTCGCGTGAATGATTGGATTTTCACTTAATCCTTCATAGGTTCTTCCCCATGAAATATCTGATACAACGCTAACTGCTGGTGCGAATGTCCAGGTAATCCCTGTGACTTTCATTTCTTGGGCTGTTGCCATACCGATTTCATACATTAAATCGGGATCGTTTGCAGCTCCTAGACCAATGTTATGCGGGAAAATTGTTGCTCCATATAAATTATTATTACCATGAACAGCATCGATGCCATAAATAATAGGAATTTCACTTGGGCTTTCTAATGCCTTTTGTTGATAACTAAAATACATTTGATACCAGTCATCAGCAGTATCTGTATAAGCAGTAGGATGACTTCCACCTCCACTAAGTACTGAACCAATACCATAAGTTTTTACTTGTTCAGGTGTGATAGATGCTCTTTCTGCTTGAATCATTTGCCCAACCTTATCATTCAAACTCATTTCCTCTAACATTGCACTAACTTTTTCTGCAATTGTTAGTTCATTTGGAGTTGGTATGATAATTGGTTCTTCTGCATTTGTACAGCCACTCATGATTATTAATGACAAGACGAAAATAATCAATATAAGATATTTTTTCACGAATAGCCTTCACTTTCTTTTTTTAAAATTTTATTTCTCCTTCAATATAGCTTCTTAAGCCTTCGATAGGAACTCTAACTTGTACCATCGTATCCCTATTTCTTACGGTCACAGCATGATCATTAAATGTTTCATGATCGACTGTGATGCATAAATAAGTCCCTATAGCATCTTGTCTTCTATATCTTTTACCAATATTTTGTGTTTCGTCATAGACAACATCAAAATATTGATTAAGTTCATTAAATATCTCTTTTGCTTTTTCACTATGATTTTTCTTCATTAAAGGCAGTATAGCAGCTTTATAAGGCGCAAGAGCCGGATGAATATGTAATATCTGTCTTGTATCTCCTGATTCAAGAGTTTCTTCATCATAACCATTCGCTAAAAATGCTAGCACGAGTCTTTCCACACCAACTGATGGTTCAATGACGTAAGGCAAATATTTTTCATTCGTTTCGGGATCTAAATACTCAAGATTTTGGCCTGATTGCATTTGATGTGCTTTAAGATCATAATCAGTTCTTGATGCAATACCCCATAATTCATCAAATCCCCATGGGAATTGAAAACGAATATCAGTTGTTGCATTTGAATAATGGCTTAATGCCTCAATTTTATGGTCATCAAAAGCAAGTGCTTCTTTTTTTAAACCTAAAGATAGTAACCAATCCATACAAAAATTCTTCCAATAATTAAACCATTCTATTTCAGTACCTGGTTTACAAAAGAACTCTAATTCCATTTGTTCAAATTCTCTAGTTCTAAAAATAAAATTACCTGGAGTGATTTCATTTCTAAATGACTTCCCTATTTGGCAAACACCAAAAGGAACCTTTTTTCTAGTTGTTCTTTGAATATTTTTAAATTGGATAAATATCCCTTGTGCTGTTTCAGGACGCAAATATATTTGATTTGCTTGTTCTAAAACGACACCTTGATGTGTTTGAAACATCATGTTAAATGCGCGAATAGGTAAAAACTCTTTTTTCCCGCAATTTGGACAACTGACTTTATGATCAACTAAATACTCATACATCTGATCAGTACTCCAACTATCAGCTGAAATAGATGGGTCATGTTCTTCAATTAATTTATCTGCTCTAAATCTTTGATTACAACTTTTACATTCTGTTAAAGGATCGCTAAAACCACCAACATGTCCACTTGCTTTCCAGACTTCGCTATTCATTAAAATAGAACTATCTAAAAGGACGTTATAGGGCGTTTGTCTTTGAAATTTTTTAATCCAGGCATCTTTAATGTTTTTCTTAAGTAAGCTTCCTAAAGGACCATAGTCCCAAGTATTAGCAAGACCGCCATAAAGCTCACTTCCTTGAAAGATATAGCCTGTTGATTTTGCATATTGTACGATTTGATCTAGTGTAGCCATGTTCTTCACATCCTTTAATGTCTATTTTAAGTTTTTTAATGTCGTTTGTAAATGATACTGATAGTATTTTAGAATAAATTCCTTTATTTTTTGAATTGTTTCTACTTCGTAGAGCTCCAATTCTTGATAAGGGATGAAATTTAGTTTAAGTAAAACAATCGCTTCCTTGATGTCTAAATCAATAATGCCTGACTCATTATGATAAATGAGTCCGCCATTTTCAATGTTGACACCATTAACTTTTCTACCATCAGCATTTAAATCTAAGGGGTATCCAAGAGGCTTTAATATTTTTAAAGCGAAACTCAAACTAGCAATTTCCAAATGATCCGTATGTAGTGCTTCAATTAATTCTTGATATATCTCTTGATGGTGATACGCATCAACAACTAATTGATCAATGATTTCTAACATTAGTGCAGCTTGTTTCGTTTGATTAAAATCTTCTTTAATCTTAGAAAATTCATCAATAATTTTTGCTTCAGATAACCTAATGAATGTTTTGTCTTGATCCTTAAATTCTATTTGTGTGAGATATTGAGCTAAAATTCGGTTCTGAGAATTAAGTTTTTGCGAACCTTGAGCAAGTAAAGTCTTTTTACCTTTAGGTGTATAAACAAATAGTAATCTTGCATGCTCTTGATAGGATTGCACTTTGTAAATCAAGCCTTCCATCAGCTTTCATCACCATATCCAAATGCTTTTAAATCACTTGGTCTATTTCGCCAGTCTTTTTTAATCTTAACCCACAAGGTTAAGTGAATTTTCGTATTCAAAAGATGATTAATTTCTTTTCTTGCTTCAGTTCCAATTTTTTTGATTTTTTCTCCAGCTTTTCCAATTAATATTTGTTTTTGTGTCGCACGTTCAACAATAATTAAAGCGGAGACATCCAGTGTGTTGAGTTCGTCATTTTCTTCTAAGGATTCAATGACAACTGCGACCGAATGAGGAACTTCCTGTTCCGTATGAAAAAGAATCTTTTCTCTAATTAATTCTTTCATTAATTGGTTTTCACTTTGATCACTTTTCATCTCTTCAGGAAAATAGAGTGGTCCTTCAGGACAATGAGGAATCAGTGTTTCAATGAGTTTATCTAAATGTATATGATCTTTTGCTGATATTGGAAAATATGCTTCATAATCATAAGAACCAAGATAGGTCATGATGACTTCATCAATACCTGCGCGGCCATCAAGTAGATCAATTTTATTGATTACTAGAAAAATTGGAACCTTTATTCCTCTAAAATATTGTATGATATGATCTTCAGCTGCTCCTTTGATGCTATCAACGACAAATAAGACCATATCGACATCACTAATCGACGATACAGCAATTTTATCTATAGATTTATTGAGTAAGTCTTTTCCTTTGTGCATACCAGGAGTATCAACGAAAACCAATTGATAATCAGGTTTAGAATAAACACCCATAATCCGATTTCTTGTCGTTTGTGGTTTTGGACTTATAATGGCAATCTTTTCACCAATTAAAGCATTAATCAATGTGGATTTTCCAACATTAGGTCTACCAACAATTGCTACGAATCCTGATTTATGATTCATCTTTTGGCTTTTCATCTAATACAAATGCATAAGGTAATAAACTATCTGTTGTCATTTCTTTGATTTCACCTTTAGTATTCGCTAAAATGACTTTCGCGTCTTTTGGCATCAATTCATGCATAACCTGTCGGCATGCTCCGCAAGGAGACACTGGGCCATGATCGTTTGCCACAATTGTCATTGATACGATATCTTCTTTTTTATAACCTTGGCTATAAAGAGAAAACAGTGCACTTCTTTCAGCACAATTAGATAATCCCAATGAAGCATTTTCAACATTTGCTCCATGTATATAAGTACCATCTTTCAATAATATTGCTGCTCCAACTTTAAAATTTGAATATGGGGTGTAAGCGCGGCTTCTTGCAATCAGTGCTTGTTCAAGATTTTTCATGTTAGTTCCTTTCTAAATTCGCATTTTTCAAAATGTGTTCTTGTTCTTTTATCATTAATTTTTCTTCTTCATCAGTATGATGATCATATCCTAAGAGATGCAAATAACCATGAACTGCTAAAAATCCGATTTCCCTTTCAAAGGAATGTCCATAATCACTTGCTTGTAATCTTGCTTGCTCTATAGAGATGAAAATGTCACCTAATGAATCATCTTCTAAATCATCATTGATGAAACTTAAAACATCCGTTGGTCTATCAATTTTTCTATAAGTCATATTCATTTTGTGAATTGCTTCTTGGTTTAAAAATATAATTTGCATATTTTTTTCTTGTTTGATTGGTTTAAATATTCTTTGAAGCATATCCTTTATTTCTTTGATGTCTTCCTTGGTTTGGTTATGAAGTTGGATTTTCATTTGTTTCGTACCTTTCAAGAATGCGTTGAACAAGTGGGTGTCTGACAACATCTATTTTTTTAAATTGAACAATTTTAACATCTTCAAGCCCTTCTAATAAACTCAGCGCATGATTAAGACCAGATGAAGCACCTTTAGGTAAATCAGTTTGTGATGGATCTCCAGTAATTACCATTTTTGATGCAAATCCAAGTCTTGTCAAAAACATTTTCATCTGAACTTTAGTCGTATTTTGAGCTTCATCTAAAATAACGAATGCATTTTCCAAAGTACGGCCTCTCATGTATGCGAGTGGAGCAATTTCAATAATCCCCTTTTCCATGAGCATGAGTGTGGACTGAGTCCCAAGCATTTCATATAGTGCATCATATAATGGAATTAAATACGGATCAACTTTTTCTTTTAAGTCACCTGGTAAAAATCCAAGATTTTCTCCAGCTTCAACAACTGGTCTAGTGATAATTAGTTTTTTAACTTTACTGTTTTTTAAATCAGCAACTGCTTGTGCAACTGCCAAATAAGTTTTACCAGTCCCTGCTGGACCAACACCAAATACTAAATCGTAATGTGCAATAGCATCAACATATTTCTTTTGATTAAATGTTTTAGGATAAATCGAACGTCCCGAATCGTTAACTAAAACTTTTTTTCTATTTTGATAGAGATCATAAACATGTTCAAGTTGGTTTTTTTCAGCCAACTTAATGATGTACATGACATCTCGTTCAGTTAATTGAATTTGGCGTTCTGCAAGTTCTATTAAGACAGCAAAAATAGCTTCCAACAACGGCATTTGTTCCTTAGAAGCATCAGTAAAAATCTCAGAACCTCTTACGGAAACATTCATACCTAAATATTGCTTGAAAACCAATAGATTACGATCTTGTATGCCTACCAATCTTGCGATAGCTTCGGCATGATGAATTTGTCGATTTAATTTCATTAAATCCGCTCCTTACCGTGTATTTATTATACCACACGCAAAAAAATAAAAAAGCACTGGTGTACTTTTTTTTAACCAAAATATAAAAACGCACCATTTCTCAGGTGCGAATTTCATAAACTTTATTTTTTCTTAGCGCGTGCTGCACGTTGTGCATCTTTACGTGCTACACTTGGTTTAATGTAGAATTCACGTTTTCGTGCTTCTTGGAGGTTTCCTGACTTAGAAACATCACGTTTAAAGCGACGTAAAGCATCTTCTAGTGATTCTTTATCGCGTACGATTGTTTTAGGCATTGTCAACCCTCCTTCCACGCTAGGTTCATAGCCTGTTATATTATATATGATTTTTAAATATTTGTCAAAATAATTTAAGTTTTTTTAGTGAAAGATAGCTTAAAGCATAGAGACTTGCTTCTTACGTTGGAATAATATTATTCCCTAAAGATAAAGTTGTGACATCATATGCCTCATTCAAAGAAAAAAGCGTTCCTTTAGAAACACTTTTTCTTATCATTATGCATTTTTTATTAGTGTGGCAAATTGTTAGATAAAACAACTGATACAATCAAAACAACTGATAATACTGCAGCTGTACGCATCAAAAATAATTCAAAGCCTCTTGTTTTTTTATTCTTAAACAATTCAGACTTTTCACCACTGAAGGCATCTTTAATATTATCTGATGAGTGCATCATCATAACGACTGTAGCTAGTAAAACTGCTGTAACGATGACTATAAAATCTATCCAAATCATATGCTTCCTCCTAAAACTCAATTAATGATAACAAATTTTGGTTTTTTTGTCAATGTATATCACAACATTCACATACTTTATTTTTCCTTAAATAAACGATTATTATTCACATACTTTAAGAATGGTGATGCGCTGGAATACCTTTAAGCCTACTATTTGCAGGAGCATCCTTCAAAACAACCGAATTCGCACCTACTACTGAGTTATCTCCAATATGAATTGGCCCAATAATCTTGGCACCCGCATAAACGATAACACCATTTCCTAATTTTGGATGACGATCTATTTTTTCAAACGTATTAGCTCCTAGAGTAACACCATGATATAAGACACAGTGATCACCAATAACAGCTGTTTCTCCAATGACTAGTCCCATCCCATGGTCAATAAACACACACCTACCAATTTGTGCAGCAGGATGTATATCAATTCCTGTTTTTTTACGGGTTCTAAATGCAACCCATCTTGCTAGGTTTTTTAAACCTTTTTTATATAATTTATAAGCAATCCGATGTCTTCTTAAAGCAATAACACCTGGATACGTAAAGAAAATCATGAATTTGCATGGTGCAGCTGGATCAAATTTTTGAGCAGCACTAACATCTCCTCTTGTGCATTTAAATGGCATCTGTATATAATGTTGTCGATAAATATCTCTCACCTGTATCACAAGTAATAACAACAATCCTCTTTCCTTTATTTTCTTCTAGAATAGCGAGTTTGCTTGCAGCATATAAAATAGCTCCAGATGAAATACCAGCAAACACACCTTCTGTTTTAGCGTATATTCTAGCTGTTTCATATGCATCTTCATTTGAAACAGTCACGATTTGATCAATAATCTTTGTGTTTAATACCTTAGGAATAAATCCAGCACCAATGCCTTGAATTTGGTGAGGTCCTGGTTTTCCTCCTGAAAGAACTGGAGAGCCTTCGGGTTCAACAGCTACAATTTTTATTAAAGGATTATGTTTCTTAAGGATTTCACCTACTCCAGTAATCGTCCCCCCCGTACCAACACCAGCGATAAAGATATCAATTTTTCCATCGGTGTCTTCTAATATTTCTAATGCTGTTGTTTTTCTATGAACCTCAGGATTCTCTGAATTCTCGAATTGCATAGGCATGATGTAATTAGGATTTGCTTTTATCATTTCATTTGCTTGATCGATCGAACCTTTCATTCCAAGTGCAGCTTCAGTTAATATTACTGTAGCACCTAGAGCTTTAGCAATTTGAGATCGTTCTTTAGATACTGATTCAGGTATAAGTAAAATTAGTTTATATCCTTTGGCAGCACAAACAAATGCAAGACCAATACCTGTATTTCCACTTGTTGGTTCAACAAACACTGTATCTTCATTAACGAGTCCTAATAATTCAATGGATTCAATTAAAGCAAGTGCTAATCGATCCTTAACACTTGATAATGGATTATGATTCTCAAGTTTAGCGATGATTTCTGCTTTACTTCCTATTAATTCTTCATATCTATTCAATCTGAGCATCGGTGTTTTTCCTATAAGCTCAATATAATTATTGACTATTTTCATTTGGTTCAACTCCTTACCATACACATTATACTTTTTTTTATCTTTACTTGCATGCAATACGATTATAAACGAGATTATGTTATAATACGTTCAGGTGATAAAATGGAAATTATGAAATTTGTATTAGGCGATCATTATAGATCTAATTGTTACATCATACATGAAAATAATAAAGCATTTATTATCGATCCAGGTTGTGAAAGCTTTGAAGTCATTGATTACATTAAAGATACAAATCTTATGTTGGAAGGTATTTATCTCACACATGGCCATCCTGATCACGTTGGTGGTGTTAAACAACTCAAAGACATGTTTGATGTCTTGGTTTATGCACCTATCAAAGATAAAATATGGTTTGGTTTAACTCCTTATAATCAAATAGGATACGAAATTCCAGTTGATGTATGGGTAAAGGATTTGGATGTGCTTCATTTTTTGAATCTAGATTTCACGGTTTATGAAACACCAGGACACTCAAAAGGTGGAACTGTTCTTTATTCTAATGAAATATTATTTTCTGGAGATACGTTGTTTTTCCAAAGTATCGGAAGAACAGACTTCCCTCTTTCAAATCCAATTTCGATTCAACATAGTCTAAGACGCATATTTGAACTCTTCAATGATGATACGCTTGTCTATCCTGGACATGGTAAATCTACAACTATAGGTCATGAAAAAAAGTATAATCCTTTCATTAAAAAATAATACACATATTAAACGTAAAAAAATACTCTATTGTTATAGAGTGAACCCCGTTTAGTAGAGACTTTAAAAAAAAGGTTTAAATCTTTAATAGGTTTTTGAGCCTAGCAAAACAATTTAATCACAAATAACACTTTTGTACTCG
>Ga0307992_1000849_pt1 | contig 18717 bp, 22 predicted proteins | sample EllFjometagen133_FD_203162 | JGI IMG/M metagenome (GOLD analysis project Ga0307992, IMG submission 203162) | Marine microbial communities from Ellis Fjord, Antarctic Ocean - #133 | ecosystem: Environmental > Aquatic > Marine > Unclassified | place: Southern Ocean | collected 2014-10-08
TTAGAAATATTAATTAACAAGTATGAACTTAAAGGATTAACGCTAAGATGTTTTGACCTTCTAGGAAAAATACACACAACAGGATGTTTAGGCTTATCACTTTTAAACCGTAATAAAATAATAGGAACATGTGAAGGTGATATACCCGCTATGTTATCAATGTATTTTTTAAATAAGATAACAGGCCAACCAGGATTTCAAGCGAATCCATCAAGAATAGATACAGATAAAAACGAAATAGTATTTGCTCATTGTACAGTGCCTTTAGATATGGCGAAGAATTATGAAGTAATGACTCATTATGAATCTGGTATCGGCGTAGCGCTTAGGGGTAAAATGGAAGAGACAGATATTACTATTTTTAAGCTTAGTAATAATCTTAAAGATTACTATGTAGCTGAAGGTACCATAACAGAAAACCTTCGTGAGAAAAACTTGTGTAGAACTCAAATAAATATAAAACTAGAAGATGTAACATATTTCTTGACTTCACCATATGGAAACCACCATATAATTGTTTATGGAAAGCACAAAGATAAAATAAATAGATATATGATGAACAAGGACTATTTATTTGATCAATTTGAGGCGATTAAGTGAAAATAATAATATCTCCTAGTAAAACTATGGATATGCAGAAAAACAAATATTTAATTGATAAAGAATTACTTTTTCTTAAAGAACATAAAAAAGTATTAGCTAGTTTGAGAAAACTTACTAAGAAAGAGTTAGGAAAAGGATTATCAATTAAAGAAAGCTTATTAGATCAAACGTACAATAATATAAATTCATTTAGTGAAGCGTCAACAAGTCATGCATTTCCTAGCTATACTGGACTTGTATATAAAAATCTAGATAAAGATAGTTATAAAGAAGAAGAGTATAATTATATTACTGATTATATTAGAGTTCTAGATGCTTTATATGGCGTTTTAGAGCCAGGAACTCTTATAAAGCCATATAGATTAGACATGAAAGCGAAAATAGGATTAAATCTATATAAGCATTGGAACATTGACTCATATTTCAATGGAGAAACAATTATTAATCTCGCTTCTACTGAATTTAGCTCTATGTTACATGTAAATATGGTAAATATATTTTTCTTACAAAAAAAAGATAATAAATATGTTAATCAAGCTACATATTCAAAGATGGCGAGAGGAAAATTTTTAGATTATTTAATTAAAAGTAAAATAACATCAGTTGAAAAGATGAAAACGTTTTGTAGTGATAATTATCAATTCAATGAATCACTAAGTACTGAATTTAATTTAGTTTTCACAAGGAACAAAATTTAAGCATCCTAGACAGGTGCTTTTTTCTTTAAAGTTTCTTATGTTATAATATGTATAATCATATATATAGAGGTGAGTAAATGGAATATCTAGTAGCTAATGAAGCAACACTTAAACAAAAGAAAAAAATGAGAGTTAAAATTAAAAATCGTGATATTCTCTTAGCTTCTACAGAAAATGGCATTTTTGCTATTCAAGATAAGTGTCCTCATCGAGGATCTTCTTTGGTAAGTGGAATATTAGAAAACGGTATAATAGTATGTAAAGACCACGGGTTGCCTATATCTGTTGAATCAGGAGAAGTAACAGATTCAGTGAAAGCTGAATTCCTAAAACTCGATGAATTTAGTTTGAGTGTTAGAACGTTTAAGACAATTGTGAAAGATGGAAATGTTTTTATAGATATGTAATCTTTAAACACTAAATAAATATATAAAAGGCATATTCAATTTAAAATTTGAATATGCCTTCTTTTATAAAATTAGTATATTTTAATTATTTCTTCATTATCTTTTTTTGTAATTTTAGGTGGTATATAGTTCTTTGAACCTTTTCCACAAACAAGAATCATATATGGTTTCTCATTTTTTGGTCGATTAAGAATATCTCTTAGGAACAAGTTTGGTGATGGTGTATAGGTTAATATATTTATATCTAAATCTGTTAGGACAGATATTAACATACCGGTAGCTATGCCTATTGAAATATCGGGGTAATAAACATTTGTTTTATTTCCTGATTCGTCTAATTGATATGTATGTTTAAAAATAACAATTAGATAGGGGGCTTGTTCTAGGAAAGGTTTATCTGTATTTACATTCAAAGGTTTCAAATCAGATTGCCATTCACTAGATATCTTGTTATAGAACATGTTTTCTACACGCTCTGATTCTTTGCGTATTTGTTTTTTAATTTCCGGGTCTTTTATTACACAAAATGTCCAAGGTTGCTTATTAGCTCCATTTGGAGCGTATTTAGCTGCTTCTATAGCGTCTATTAGGATTTGGATGTCAAATGACTCGGTTTCAAATTCTCTAAAGCTTCGACGTTGTTTAAGTTTATTGATTAATTGAGACATAACTACCTCCAATATAATATAATTATAACATAGTTTTAGACATAAATATTTACTTAAATTCCCATAAATAATCATTTTTTGATATAATGTTAAATAGAAGTATTTTTACTAAGTATCTAAACAAATGTGCAAAAGGATGAAGACTAATGGATTATTTGGTTTATTTTATAGGGGGATTACTAGCTGGTGCTGCGACTGGTTTTGTTGGATTAAGTGCAGCTGTAATTATCGCGCCTTTATTTGTTACTGTTTTAAAAATGGATCCGTATATGGCAGTAGGCATTGCTTTAGCTAGTGATGTTTTAGCCAGTGGATTAACGGCATTCACGTACTACAGACATAAAAATATTCATTTAAAAAGCGCTGCTGTAATGGGTATAACAGTTGTTCTATTTACAATTTTAGGGAGCTATTTATCTAAAGATATGAATTCTGTTAACCTAGGCGGTATATTAAATATAGTTCTTGTAATACTGGGGATTCGTTTTTTGGTGTATCCTGTTAAAGGAAACCAAGGAGGAAGTATCCTTAAACTTACAAAAAGCAAACTGTTCTTATCGGTCTTTTGGGGCGCTGTTATTGGAATGATTAGTGGCTATACAGGTTCCGGTGGTGGATTAAGCATGTTAGCTGTATTAACGATTGCTTTAGGATATGATCTTAAAAAAGCGGTAGGTACTAGTGTGTTTATCATGGTGTTCACAGCTTTTGTAGGTGCTAGTAGCCATATTTTAATAAGTGGAACATTATGGGTACCACTTTTAATAACTGGAGCAGCCGCCTTAATAGGTGCTAATTTTGCGGCTAAATACGCCAATAGAGTTGATAACAGAGTATTGAATAAAGTTGTTGGGTACACCTTAACTGTGTCTGGTTCTGTATTAGTTTTAATCTATGTATTACAAAATATAAACTAGTATTATAATTTTCTAGGCTTTTTATATAGAAGGTTTCAATTAAAATGTTATAATAAAAAGACAAATATTAAGAAAGTTGGAAAAGAATATGAAAAAACCAATAGTAACAATAGAAATGGAAAGCAAAAAACTAATTAAAATCGAATTATATCCTGAAGTAGCACCTAATACAGTTAATAACTTTATTAGTTTAGTACAAAAGGGATTTTATGATGGTATTATATTCCATCGTGTAATTGACGGTTTCATGATTCAAGGTGGCGATCCTAATGGAACTGGTATGGGTGGACCTGGATACTCTATTAAAGGAGAATTCTCAAGTAATGGTGTTAATAATGATTTAATGCATGCAAGAGGTGTGATATCAATGGCTCGTTCTCAACAACCTGATTCAGCTGGTTCACAGTTCTTTATTATGCATATGGATTCTTCTCACTTAGACGGTGCATACGCAGCTTTTGGTAAAGTTATTGAAGGTATTGAAGAAGTAGATAGAATAGCTACGGTTAAAAAGAACAATCAAGACAAACCAAATCAAAGCGAAGTTATGAAAAAAGTTTCAGTTGAATTATTTGAAGAAACTTATCCAGAACCAGAAAAATTATAATTTATTAGATGAAAGAGGCATTTAATGTCTCTTTTTTATTCAAAAAATTAGTATTTAGTTCACATTCAGCTCAAATAATTATCATATAATATATATCGAAAGAAAAAGTATGTGAACGAATATATAGACTGGAGAAAAATTATGAATAAAAAAATTGGTGTTGTCTATTTTTCTAAAGATGGATCAACAAAGAAACTAGCTAATATGCTTGGCGTAAAATATAGTGCTGAAGTGGTTGAATTAGTTGAAAAGAGTTCAAAAGGGAATTTATTTACGCGAGGTTATAGATCAATCAAAAAAAAAGGATCTGAACTAATAGGAAATCCTTCAAATAGAGTAAAGGATTTTGATGAGTTATACTTATGTACTCCGATATGGGCAAGCAACGGAACCCCAGCTATGAATACATTTATTAATAAATCAGACTTTGATGGTAAAACAGTCTCTATTATTACTGTAAGAGCTGGAACAAAGCCACTAAAAGATACGTTTGAATACTTAACTAAAAAAGTAGAAGAACAAAATGGTAAAGTGAAATCTTGTTATAATTTACATGGAGCTATGATTGGCAAAACCGCAACTGAAGAATCGCTTCAAAAACAAATTGAAGATTTAAATTTATAAAAGTATTTTATTTCGAAAAGCATAAACAATTAGTTTTCTCAACATAAGAGCCAATTTTTTTGGCTCTTATGTATATATATTAATTAGAGTACTGATTTCTTTACAACGTTATATTAATAGAATATAATTAGTTCAACAGAATTTGATTAGAAGAGGTAATATATGAAACGATGTAATTGGCCGAACCTTGAAAGAAATGGAACTTATCTAGACTATCATGATAATGAATGGGGCGTTGCTTCATATGGTGATGACTATCTATTTGAAATGTTTGTATTAGAATCTTTTCATTGTGGATTATCATGGCTAATAATTTTAAATAAAAGAGAAGCGTTCAGAGAAGCATTTGATAACTTCGACCCTTATTTGATTAGAAAATATAATCAAGATAAAATTAATGAACTTTTAGAGAACAAAGGGATTGTTAGAAATACCTCTAAAATCAAAGCTACCATAACTAATTCTGAAAGTTATATTAAAATAAAAGAAGAATTCGGTAGTTTTAGTAACTATATCTGGTCTTTCACAGATAACAAAATTATATATAATACAGATGATTCATTCGTAACCACAAATGAATTATCAGATAAAGTCTCTAAAGACCTAAAAAAACGAGGGTTTAAGTTTATGGGGAGTGTTACTACGCATTCATATTTAGAAGCAATAGGGGTTATGAATAACCATAGTCTTGATTGTTTTAGAAATAAATTTCATCAATAATAAAATTAAAAAAATGGTATCATCTTAAATGATGATACCTTTTGATTGTTAAGAAATTGATCAACCTCCACATGTGGGAATATATACAATAATAACAATATTTTGTAAGGTTTACTGAACACTGGTTTTGAGTGTATTTAAAGAGTTTTTTATAAAATTATTATCGGTTAACCTATAGAATTTAGTTATAAAAAGTGGTATAAATAATTGAAGGGATGTTAGAAGACGCTCAGAATCAAAGATTTAAATAACTTTATTTTTATGAATTTGTATTAAAGAATTTGTAGTTGTTTTTAGATTTAAAATGATTTTAGCAATTGAAGTATGTAATTTGTTTTATGTTTTAGTAATAGATTTAGATATATAGATTATTAAAAACCTTTTATCTTCATTGCGTTGAGGTTCATCCCTTCCAAATAACAAATAAACCATATAGTTTTTCTATATGGTTTTTTATTTTATCTACATAAATAATTCTTTGTTTGTAATAATATCAATAGGCTGATTATAATAATTCTCCCAATCATTTCTAAAATGATTTAATAATATTGATGTATAATAATCATTATCGGCTTCATGTCCTAGTAAATAATCATCTGACACGCCCTATATTAATTCGACTAATTCTGGTTTGTCTATAAATGGGTTTCTATTTCCTTGATATGTGTATATTACTTGATTTCTTAAAATTTCTTTTTCACTAACTGGATCTTGTATATGCCATCTTAATAAGTCATCAATATCACCATAAACAGGTAATTTTAATAATTTATCTTCATCAGGATCATTTACAACTTCTAAATCCAAAGTGGCATCCTCGTAACGTACAGCCATATAGAATATCATTCTTGCTACATCACCTTTAACAGAATCTCTAGGTTCGAATTCCCATGTATTACAAGTAAAATTACCATAACCTCTATCAACTATATTTGTATCATCCCCATCGTGACAATCTTCAAAGAAACGGTTGTTCTTTGTAGAGTTCATAACTCTTTCAGCAGCAACTAAATGATGAGCATCTGTATGTGCACCTAATTCAGAAGCATCTGAAAAATCGCCTCTTGATTTTGACCAGATGTGTTCTCTGTTCCATTCAACAGTTTTTGTTTCATCGTAAGCTTCCATCTCACAAAAATCAGGGGGATAGGTTGTATCTTGGCAATCCTTCTGTATTGATAGTCCTGTATAGAAAGCGAGTATGTTATCAGAATTATCTGGGTCTTCATCAGCTTCTCTTAATATATTCCATACATCTGTGCTAGTTGATGTATATGGAAATTCAGTATGACCTCTAATAATTGTATTTAATGTAGTTTTCAATTGTTCTCCATCTAATTCATCAATAGAATCATAATACCCTAAAGGTATAAATAAAGAACCGTCATAATTTTCTACTATTTCGTAATTGTATGTATAACTAGTAACATTTCCGGCAGCATCTGTGGCTTTTAAAGTAACTGAGTTTTCTCCTAAAGTCGACGTATCTAAGGTGCCTATGATTTCTACAGTACAGACATCATCAATGTTGTCTTCACAAGTTACATCAATAACATAATCAGAATCTAATAGTATCTGTGTTTGCAAGTTATCTGTATTAATTTGTGGAGCTTCAGTATCGCTCACTTGCATAATAGAATTTAATACACCTAACTCAAAATACGAATCCACAAATAAGAATATTCCAATTATAGCAACGACGAAAACGATAATAGGTTTTAATTTTTTTGGCATGTAATCACCTCTCTTAAATATTCTATCATAAATGACGCTTTGATATCAGTCTTTTGTGTGAAATTTCCTATTTTTTGTACTATTTATGGTGTACCAAATTCTGGAATTTAATGTTATAATATAAGCGGTGATAAAGATGAAGAAAAGAAAAAAACCAGTACGTAAAATGCCACTTAAAGTCTATTTTGGACCACTTAAAATTTTTGACGATTATCCACTATTGGATTATAAAAAAATTAGTGATCTATCATTGACTGGTCAAGATGATTACCGTATTATTCTTGATGCGTGTGTCTTTGAAAAAGTAACAATAAATCAAAATAAGTTTTTAAAAGCTGAGTTTATGGATTGTACTTTTATAAATTGTGATCTTTCTAACAATACCTTTACAGACTCTTTATTTATTAGATGTGAGTTTAAAGGGTGTAAATTTATTGGAAGTCATTTTGTACAAACTCATTTAACAGATATTTTATTTGATGATTGTAATCTACAATATTTAGATTTAGCTGAAAACAAATTAAAGATTGTTGAAATTAAAAATTCATTACTTAAAGAGTCCAATTGGTTTGAAAACATTGTGAATGGTATAGTTTTTGATGAGAACAATTTAACAGAAGCAATGTTTTACAATAACCCTTTAAAAGGTTTAGATATTTCTACATGTATTATTGACGGCATCAAAATGGATAGAATAAGCATTGAAGGTGTTACTATAGACAATTACCAAGCAGAAGTATTCTGTCATTTACTAGGACTTAAGATAAAAAATTAATTCATTAAATATGCAAGCCTTTGTTTCAATTTAAATAAATATGTTATAAAATAGTATTATCTAAATTTTGGAGGATAAGCATGGAATATCTAGTTCAATTTCAATTGAATATATATGCGTTAATTATTTTAGCAATACTATATGTAGCTATTATTGTTCGATTTCAGGTTAATCATATAGAAAAAAAGTTAATTGAAGGGGTTATTCTTTTTCTAGGTTTAGCTATTATAGTAGAACCATTAACTTGGATATTTGATGGGACATCTTTTTTTGGCGCTTACTTCTTAGAATACTCTACTAATTTTATATTATTGCTATTTGCGCCTATAATAGCTGGGCTTATGCTATCTTATGTAGATTACTATATTTTTAAAGATAGTAAACGATTATCAAAAAGATACTATTATTTATGGCCAGCACTACTTTTATTTATATTGTTAGTTATCAATATATTTTATCCGATATTTTTTAGCATTGATAAAGCAACTAATGTATATAAGGTCGAAAATCTAATTTGGATTCAATATCTAATGATTGTATTATATTACCTATATATGATTGTATTCTCTTTAATAAATCGTAAAAAAACATTTAGACACGCTATAGTTATATTTTTTGTTTTCTTTTCACTTCCTTTGTTTGGTATGGTGATACAGTTAGCTTTTTCTGATTTTTTCTTTTCGTGGACATCCATAGTTCTTGGTGTGTTAGTAATTTATATTTTCTTAGAATCCACAAGCGGAGAGAGAGATTATCTTACTAAATTATATAGCCGTCAAAGTTATGAAAAATATGTATTGCATTTGATTGATAGAGAAAAACCATTTTCAATATTGTTTATCGACTTAGACAATCTTAAAGGGATCAATGATAAATTAGGCCATTTTAGGGGTGACCAAGTATTGGTTGAGTTTGGTAGAACACTTATTAAAACATTTAAACCAAACCCTATGGTTTCGAGGTTGGCTGGAGATGAGTTTACAGTTGTAGTAGAAAATGAAACGGATCTGGATTCTGCTATTACGGAGGTCTATAAGATCTTAGAATCATATAATGATGAAGCGATTAAAACTCTTCAATTTAGTTACGGGTATCAAGCCTATGAAGAGAAGATGACAGTGGATGAATTATATGTGAAAGCTGATAAAAAGATGTATATTAAGAAAGAAGAGCATAGAACTAAATATTCAAAATAAAAATAAGGTAGGCTAAATAAGCCTACCTTTTTTATGGTTAAATTTTTATGCTATATATGGAGGTCTCTCTTTTTATAGAAGTAGAACAATCCAACGAATGAGGAAGCTACTATAGCAATTGTTATTATTATGAACACTAATTCAAAGTGACCATCAATCATTTGTGCTGATGGAAAATATTGGAATGGTGTTAGGTATTTTAATGGCTCAGCTGCTTCAACTAATCCCACTAACATGCTTAACATGAAAGTACCTATTACAATACCAACTGTAATCCCGCCAGATTTCTTGTAGTTTTTCAACAAGCTAGATAGGACCATACCAATTGATAAGAATATCATTTGTGTTAATGCAACACCAAGTCCTAAATGAAATAGAAATGTTCTAAACGTTTCAGGAGAATCACTTAATCTACCAAATGCGCCTAAACAAACTAACATAGATAATACATCTATTAATAGTGTGTTTGTTACAGCTACAACCAATTTGCTAGCAATTACTTTATTTCTAGATACAGGTAGTGTAAATAAGTATTCAGCTGTTCTATTTTTTTCTTCCTTTGAAATTATTCTGCTTCCTAGCATTGCTGAGAAGATACATAACGGAACATAAATATATATCGAGACAAGACTAAGATAGCCCGCCGCAGTAGTTAAATCAGGGACGCCACCGATAGCGTCAAACATGAATCCAAAGTCTTCAAATATCTCATTAATCCGAGGATCATTTTTAAACATATCAAATTCAAAACTGGCGGTGAAAAACAGAAGGCCTAACGAAACGAACCAGATAATGAATGATTTAAGATTTGATTTAAATTCGTGAAGTATTATATTCATAATAACCTCCTATAATGATGCTATATTTCTTTTAAGATACAAGAAATATGTAGCAACAAATGAGCAAACCATTACTGTTAGAGATATCCAAATCAAGCCCCAATTCCAATGTCCATTGATTAAGACATAGGCGCTATCAAAATGTGAGTATGGTGTAATATATGAGAATAGACCAGAACTAAGTACTGATCCGAATGAATTAACAACATACATTCCAAATCCTAAAGCCATAGAGAAGCTTAATACACTAGCTACTTTTTTAATAGAAACAGATATCACCATGCCAATACTCATAAATGTTAATTGGAATAGCGGTACTGATAATAGAAGAATTATTACATTTCTAAATTCTACTACTTCATCGCCTTTAAAAGCAGTTAAAGCAACAATTGATAATATAGTAAGAACTATATCTACAATTAATAGGCTTGTTAAAGCCGCAAAAAATTTAGATATAATTATTTTTCTTCTAGATATTGGTTTTGTAAATAAAAAGTCCGCTGTCAATTCTCTTTCTTCAACACTTAAAATATGAAAGCCGTAATTGGAAGCTTGTATAGCTAATGGAATAAGTATTAGTCCCATTGTTAGATTAAAGTATCCCATGATTTCACCAATAGGTAATTCAGGGATAATTCCAAAAGCCGCTAAGAATTTAGGATCCATTGATTCCATCATTGCATTAAACGCATCAGCGCTACCAGAAATTGCTGGAAAGAAAGCCATATAGAATATTAAGAAGCCCGGTACTGAAAGTGTCCAAATAAGAATAGACTTCCTAAGCCTTGACACCTCAAATTTATAAATATTCATTTTCTCACCTACTCGTAGTAATGCATAAAGATTTCTTCAAGTGTAGGTTCTTCGATTGTAATATCAGTTAATTTAAGAGATGATATAATTTTAACAATCTTATTGACATCACCTTTGTATAAGAAGGTAACTTTATCTTCTCGTTCTTTTAATTGACTAACACCATCAATATCGAATTTGCCGTTATCTAGAGATTTTCCTCTAAAAGTAAATCTCTTATAGTTATCGTGTTTAATCGATTTAATATCTTGAATACTAAGAATTTCACCGTCTTTAATAATAGCTACTCTATTACATAGTTGTTGAACTTCACTTAGAATATGTGAACTAAATAAAACAGTAGCGCCGTTCTTATTCTCTTTGCGAATAAGATTAAAGAATTTTTGTTGCATAAGAGGATCCAATCCACTTGTTGGTTCATCTAATATGATTAATTTAGGCGAATGAAGTAGGCCTTGAACAATACCCACTTTTTTCTTATTTCCTAAAGATAAATCTTCAATTTTACGGGTCAAATCAAGTTCCATAATCTCAGCTAATTCTTTGATTCTTGCTGAACAATCTTTTTTATAGAAACTTGCTGAATAGTTTAATAGGTCTTTAACTTTCATTTTGTCATAGTAGAATATTTCAGACGGCAAGTATCCAATGTTCTCACGAACTTCAGGGCCATATTTAATAGCGTCTTTACCAAAGATACTAACACTACCACTTGTAGGATAGATTAATGATAACATACATCTAATAGTTGTACTTTTACCAGCACCATTAGGTCCGATGAAACCAAATATTTCACCTTCTTTAACATTGAAATCAATGTTTTCGCATCCTTTTGCCTTACCATAATACTTTGTAAGTTTGTTAAATTCTATTACATTCATAGTCTTCCTCCTTGAGCCGATTCGAATTAATTTATTGCAGTAATAGTATCATTTTATATTACTACCATATAATAGTCAACCTTGCTAATAAATAAGTAGGGATAAAAAGAAAGAAAAGGGTACTATACAATTTGCTATCTAGTTTTTATTTAATTGTTAAAAAACCTTAATAATTATGTAAATCAGTTGAAGACAATTACAAAATATATTAATATAGAGATAAACTAAAATTAAATGAGGGAATATATGAAAAAGAAAAAGAATATATTAAAGAAAGTCCTAATAATTATAAGTGTAATAGTTATCGTACTATTTGGTGCATTATTAATCTATGCGAGTGATTACTTGCGTACAGAAGAAGCAATGTATGACCAAATTGAATCACTTAATATAACAGAAGTCACAAGATATGAAGATAGTGATGAAATCAGCTTTACTGTAAGTAACCCTGAAAATAATATCGTATTTATTCCGGGTGGTAAAGTAGAGCCAAGTAGTTATGAGTATTTAGCGATTAGTTTAGCGAATGCGGGTAATAACGTAACGATATACAAACCTTTCTTAAAACTAGCGATATTCACCCCTAATTATGCTAAAAGGTTCTTAGACGAAGATTTAACCAACATTGTTATTGGACATTCATTAGGTGGTGTAGTTGGTTCCATGCTAAGTAGTGGAAACGATTTGGTATCAAAGGTTATTCTAATGGGAAGCTATCCTATAAAAGATATAACAGATAAAGAAGTATTGGTTATTACTGCGGAATTCGATTTAGGGTTTAACCAAGAAAGTTTTGAAGAGAGCAAATCTAAATTGCCAAGCGATTTCGAGTTATTTAATATTACTGGAGGAAATCATGCACAGTTTGGTTGGTATGGTTTACAACCTGGTGATGGCACAGCATCAATTACTACTTTAGAACAACAAGATATAGTTATTAATTTAATACTGTTATTTATATAGGAATAGCACTCATTCGTCTGAATGAGTGCTTTTTTAATGTTATATTAATGTATATTTTAATATATATAATAGCAAAACAGATAATGTACAGGATAATTAACAATAAAAAAAACTAGAGAGAAAATCTCTAGTTTTTAAATATTATTGCTTTTACAAATAAAGTTTTATCTTCATTGAATGGCCATTCAAACCATTTTGATTTATGTATTTTTAATTTTTCACTCATATTGATTAGTCCATAATCACCGATTCCAATACCGTATTTATCTTGGTATTCTTGATAAATTTTTTCAATATTTTCTAAGCCACTAGTTTCTTTAAAGAATAATGAATGATTGTAGGCTTCAAATATATCAGATAATACAATAAGAGTAGATGGTTTTTTTAGAGTAGTTAGAATATTCTCATTAAACTTGTTGAGAACGATAGGAATTAGTTCTAATAGTTTGACTTCAATATGTTTTAATAGTTCTTTGGGATAATTTAAGTTATGCAAAATATTAATATTAGATAATCCCTGTTGAAAGATAAGTTGAGTGTAGAGCGAAGATATAATAATTAAATCATATTTACGCCTTAAAGGAAATTGATATGTACTTATAGCTTTATTCAACTTATTAAAGTAGTAATCAATAGCGGATTCTTCTTGAAATTTAAGTATATTCTCAACGAAATTATTCCAGTCTATATTGCTATCTAATCCGGTGTAATCAAATGCCTTTTTTAGTACATATTTTTCATTCAAATCATATTTAATAAATGCTTTTTCTAAACTTTCTTTATCAATATCAGATATGGTAAGTATAGACACCAGTTTACTTAATGAATTCAAGTCTAAATCGTCCGAATTACCTGTCCCTAAAATTAGTGCTTCATCGTGAAAATTTTCATAGTTATCAACTATAAAATTAGTAAGTTGATTACGGTATGTTTTCCACTGTTTAAAGCGATCAAATTTGTCTGAATTTAATAGTTGATTAAACTGTTTTATTGAGTTCATTTACTCACCTCATTTTATATATATTTCATTATAACATTTTTAGTGTAAAAAACACTATAGAATTACATCTTTGAATAGTGGTATGTGAAACAGGCCTATATAACGCCGTTGTTGACATATGATTTTAACTTCAAAGTAATATAGAAAATATATATATATATTTAATGCATATTACTTCTACAGATAATTTTTCTATGATATAATATCAAAAAATAGGGAGTAAAATATCTCTCGAAATATTAATTTTTTGTATTTCAACACGAGTTGACAAACCAGTAGTAATTAATACTACTGTTTTCTATTTACTCGTGAAAATAAATATACTATAAGGAGGATGGACATGAAGTATTTAACTACTTTCATTACTTCATTACTTGTATATCTGTTACTTGCAGGTTTCACAGTAGATGAAGTAATATTGGGAAGTATATTGAGTGCTGTTTTAACATTCGTTTTAGTAAAATATGTCAATTTTAAAATTGACATTCTTTTTCCTGTAAAATTGTTGAAATTTGTATTCATATATATCCCAATTTTTATTTGGAAATTAATTCTCGCTAACCTAGATGTTGCTAGACGAGTATTAAGTCTAAAAATCCCTTTAAATCCTGGTATTGTTAAGGTGAAAACAGGTTTGAAAGGTGATATTGGTAAACTAACTTTAGCTAACTCAATAACACTGACACCAGGTACACTATCAATTGATGTCGAAGGCGATTATGTTTTTGTACATACTATTGATGTTAAAGGAAAAGACATTCAAGAGAATACTAAAATTATAGCTGGTTCTTTTGAAAAAGTTTTAGGGGGTATATTCAAATGATGAATATAATTGTTTTCTCCTTAATGGGACTTGGAATCTTATTTGCAGTAATAAGAATGATTGTTGGACCTAAATTAAGTGATAGAGTTGTTTCGTTGGATACAGTTAATATGATAGTCATAGGTGTGATTGCTGTATTAGCCACAGTATTAAAGAATGCAATGTATTTAGATGTTGCATTAATTTATGCTGTTCTTGCTTTCCTAGAAACTATTGTATTCGCTAGATATTTGGAGGGTAAAAAAGATGGAAATAGTTAGTTATATTTTTATGACCATTGGTGGTATCTTCTTTTTATTAGGCGGATTAGGTGTTTTAAGAATGCCTGACACATTCAATCGTATACAAGCAGGAACTAAAGCTACGACTTTAGGTGCTTTTTCTACTTTGATTGGTGTTATGTTTTCTAACCCTAGTTGGATAGCGAAACTTATTATAATTATTGTATTTGTAGCAATAACTAATCCGATTGGATCTAGTGTTATTGCTAAAGCAACATATAATTCAAAAAACATACCGGATAATTTAGTTCAAGATGATTTAAAAGAACGAGGTGAAGATAATGACTCTATTTGATGTTATTACTTCAGTAATCGGTGTTCTCTTATTAGTTTTGGCTTTCTTAGCTATTAACTCTAAGAGCTTAATTAAGTCAGTTCTTTTCTTATCTAGTTTAAGTATGTTAGCTGTTGTTTCTTTTGTAATAATGAGAGCTCCTGATGTAGCAATTACAGAAGCTGTTATTGGTAGTGGATTAGTTACAGCTTTATTTGTGTTCACTCTTTTAGCTGCTGAAAGGAGGGAAACAAAATGAAAAATTTAATTGGTTTATTAGTTTCTCTTTTATTAGGTGTTCTAATTATATTAACATTAGCTTCAAGTCCATCTTTTCCAGAGTTTGGAAGTGTGGATATAAATGATAGAGTAGCAGGAGAATATTTAGATAATGATAATGTAGAAGAAGTAGGCTCAGGTAATATAGTTACAGCTATAGTAGTTGGGTATCGTGGATTTGATACTTTAGGTGAAGTTACCGTTCTATTTATTAGTGCTTTAGGTATAGCTTTAATCTTTAGTGATAAAAAACAAAAACGTTTAGATTTAAAATTCAAACCGAATTTCATGTTGAAGACTGGGTCAAGAATTGTCTTTGGAATTATCTTGATTACTAGTTTATATATTATATTCCACGGTCATTTAACTCCGGGCGGGGGATTCCCTGGTGGAGTAATGATTGCATCAGCTATCTTATTGTTATATCTAGCTGATGATAAATTTAGAAGTAACATTAAAGGTTTCAAAGTTTTAGAAGGAGTTGCAGGTAGCTTATTTGTTATTATCGGTCTATTAGGTTTAGTGATTGGTACATACTTCTTAGAAAACTTCATTCCTGTTGGTTCACTTGGGGAATTATTAAGTGCCGGTATTATACCAATCATCTATATGTTGATTGGTTTAAAAGTTGGTAGTGAAATTTCAGGTATTGTCGATAACTTTTTAACAGAGGGGGAATCAGCATGATACAATATGCAGCTATAATTTTATTTGTGTTTGGTCTATACGGATTACTTACGCAAAGGAATATTATTAAGATGATTATCTCCTTAAATATTATGGAAATAGGTTTGTTTATATTCATAATTAGTATTGGTTTTGTCTATGATGGCGTAGCGCCAATTATTTCTAGTGTTTCTGAGACCGGATTACTATTTGTAGATCCATTACCTCAAGCATTAGTTTTAACAGCAATTGTTATTGGTGTTGGTACAACAGCATTAGCATTAGCGTTTGCTAAGAGTATTCATAACAAATATCAGACTTTCAGCCTAGATGAAATGGAGGAACAACTATGAGCGCAATTCTTTTAGTAGCGATTCCTTTATTAGCAGCTTTTATATCAATATTAGCTAAAAAGTTCGCTCCATATCTTTTAATTGTTGTTGGTTTATTCAATTTTGTTATTCTGTTTCTCCTACCAGACGGTTTTGTAATAATCGGTGGTTTTGAACAACCATTAGGTATTAACCTATTACTTGATACTTATTCAAGAATAGCTTTATTACTTATTAATGGTTTAATTGTTATTATTACTTTCTTAAATTTAGGAAAATATGATAAATATGCAAGTATTATTTTATTAGCAATGGCAAGTTTAAATGGACTTGTTTTAACAAATGACCTTTTTAACTTGTTTGTTTTCTTAGAAATATCTGGAATTGCCGCTTACTTGATAACAACGTCAAATAAGCGTCCATTGAAAACATTCCATTATTTAATTATTGGCGCTGTTGGTAGTAGTTTATTCTTGTTTGGCGTTGTAATACTTTATTCTATGTTTGGAACATTGAATATGGTTGACCTAATCCAAAAGATTCAAGCAGTAGATAATTATGATCAATTAATTTTGCCTTTCATATTAATGTTTATCGGTTTAGGTGTTGAAACTAAGTTATTACCATTTAATTCTTGGGTGAAAGGTGTATTAGGTAAATCTAATACATTTAGTGGTCCAATGATTGGTGGGGTATACGCAGCTGCATTTGGATTTGTGTTAGGTAGATATATAACGAATGTATTTGTGTTTGAAGGTAATTTATTACTAGTAGTTACTGTATTGTTATGCCTTGGTATCATCATTGGAGAAGCAATGGCTTATTCATCTTCCAAAGCAAGAGAAATATTATTATTTAGTAGTGTTGCTCAAGCTAGTATTGTAGCTATATTGTTTGTTAACGGGATTATATTATGGGCAGTTTACTATATAGTAGCTGCTGCTTTAAGTAAAACTGTATTATTCTTAGTTATCAACAAAGCTACGAAAGATAAAGGTAGTGACGAATTAAATGATTTACAAGGTTTATTCGTTGATAACAAAGTAGTAGGTCTTGCTTATACATTAATCACATTAAGTGTAATGGGTCTACCATTACTAGTTGGTTTTGTTGTTAAGATAAATTTCTTAACTGAATTAGCTATAGCTGATCAAATTTGGATGATCATTGTTATCCTCGTTGCTTCAGTAGTTGAAGGTATTTATTTTGTAAGAATGTTGATTAAGTTGTGGTACAAAGGAGATAATGAAATCTCTGTTAAATATAATCTATCGTTTAAGATTGTATTTGTAGTAATCGCTTTAGCTTTCTTAGTGTTTGGTAGTTATAAAGCGCCTTTAACTAGTTTAGATAATTCGATAGATACTGTGATGGAGGTGGTAGATAATGGCTAGTGTTGAATATTTAATTCTATTCTTAGTTATAAGTGGTATTATTGCTTATTTCCTAACTAAGTTAAGTACAACTATTGGTTCAATATTTGTTATATTTGCTACTATGTTTGTTTTTGTATCATTAGCTTTTTATGGCTTCGATATGGATTTGAATACTACAGTAAATCTATTACCTGGATTTAGTTTCAGTCAAACATATCTGGGATTCTATTTTGTAATAATTATTGTATTTATTTATCTGATGGTTAGTTTCTTTCATCCTCATTTCTTGGATAAGTATAAATACAAAGATTCATATAACCTTTTATATTTATTGAGTTTAGCAGGTATCTTAGGTGCTTTCTTTACAGATAACTTCTTACAGTTATTTTTCTTCTTTGAATTGATTATTTGGACAACTATGTTCTTAATCCCTCAAGGTAAGAGTAAAAAAGCTGGGGTAACTTATTTTGGTTTCAGTATTGCAGGTTCAGTTTCTTTGCTTATTGGTATATTTCTAATATTCCAACAAACAGGTACATTTGTAATAGCTGATGGTTTAGCGGGACTTAGCGGCGGTAATGCAACGATAGTATTTATTTTATTCTTAGTTGCGGCATTTGCTAAAATTGGCGCTTTTCCATTACATGTATGGTTACCGATTGCTCATGGTAATGCACCTGATCCATTCTCTCCTGTTTTATCAGGGGCGTTGGTTAAAATCGGAGCTTTTATAGGTGTTTTAGCACTTGTAAGAATAGCTCCTAGTACAGCAATGTTTACGGCAATTGGCTTGCCTATTGGTCAATATTTAGTTGGTCTATTGGGGGCTGCGTCAATTGTCTTTGGTACACTCATGGCTATTAAAGAAGATGACGCTAAGAAATTATTAGCTTATTCATCTATGAGTCATGGTGGTTATATTTTAGTTGCCTTTAGTTTATTAGATTCAATTGCTTTTGCAGGTGGATTGTACCATATTTTAGCTCATGCACTGGCAAGTGCTGCAGCGTTTATGGCGATAGCCGCAGTTGCTAGAGTTACAGGAACAACTAAGATGAAAGAAATGGGTGGTATGATTCATAAAATGCCGATTACTTATTTAGCTTATCTAATAGCTATTATTTCAATGGCAGGTATTCCACCTATGGGAGGATTCATTTCTAAATGGTTAATCTTCCAAGCTATTATTGATAAAGGATTAGTATTTATAGGTGTCGCTGCCTTCTTTGGTAGTATCGGTT